>Ga0187827_10000028_pt1 | contig 211787 bp, 171 predicted proteins | sample ETNtaG_39_FD_167969 | JGI IMG/M metagenome (GOLD analysis project Ga0187827, IMG submission 167969) | Marine microbial and viral communities from oxygen minimum zone, Eastern Pacific Ocean - ETNP2014_SV_150_PacBio MetaG (Illumina Assembly) | ecosystem: Environmental > Aquatic > Marine >...
ATCGAATATGGATAGTTCGTATGGGTCTATCCGAATACCCATTGAAACGAATTAACAATTTCAAAGGGCTTTCAGTGCGTCCTTCGATAGGCTACCCTTACAAATGCAATTGTTGTTTGAATGGGCTTTCAGTGTGTCCTTTCATTGCTCACCCTTTCTTCAATAGATTAATCCTGTTGAGGTGAATAAGACCATACCTTTGTAGTGATTAAAGCCATAATCAAAATCTTTGCAAAATCCCAGATTAGGAATGGCTTAACACCCCACTCAAAGGCTTGAGCGAAATCAACACCGTATGATTCAGCAAGCCACAATGTTCCGAGGAGATATACTGGGAGCATAGCAGATACCCAGCAAATCATTTGCGCCTTTAGGTCAGCAACTCCCGCTTTCCTTGAACGATCTAACCCTTCTGCAACCAATGCTGATGCGAGTGGAAATGCAATCAAATATCCCCCTGAAGCAATTAGTGTACCACTTGAGAATAATTGATCTCCCCCTGCAGCAAATACTGGGGCACCAAATGCACCAACCAACAAATAAAGACAACCTGAAATGAAGGCATCATTTCTTCGAAGGTACACTCCCGTCGCCAATACTGCAAATGTTTGGAATGTGTAGGGTACTGGGGTCCAGGGGACTGAAAATGCAATTTGTGCGGATAGGGCAGTAACACTTGAAAAAAATATCACAGTGATTGCTCTCTCCAACACCGTCATCCGCTTGGAACTCAAATCTAGATGCCATCGTTTGGGTTTATCCCATGCCACTTCACTGAACATATTTGCCGGCCTAAATAGGGGGCTTTTAGTGATTACACATTGGCAATCAAGGTATTTGTCGGATTATAGAGAGCCTAGTATTAATGAGCCATATTAGAGGAGCCCATTCGCTCAGAAGGATTGACCAGTTAGCCTTTCAAACATTGAGGCATATAGTTCAGCAGTCTGGTCAATGATTTCCTGCGGCAAAGCAGGAATAGGTGGCTCTTCAGTTCCAGTAGCACGAGCATCGTAGAGGTCCTTGTGATGGCCTATGGCGATGTAATGTTCTCGCACGAACTCCTTTGACAGAGAGACAATCTCTCCATTGGCATAGGTTTCAGCGTCCCACCATCGGTCTTCGTCAAGTGTACCAAATGAATCAACGAGTACTGGTCTGCGGCCAGGGCCAAGTGCAAACTCCTTCTTCCCATCAACATGGATGAGGCCACGGGCGCTTGCCTCACGTTCAATGATGTCATCGATTTTCAGAACACAATCTAGGATAGCATCAAACTCATCTTCAGTAAGATTAGAGATTTGCAGAGCTTCTTCCCTATCAAGAAGTCTGTCGAATGCCTCGAACTTGGTAGATACCTCTAGGTAGGGTTTAGGTAATTTGCAACCTTCTTCCAACTCAGTACCAGACTCAAATCCAAATTCTTCTGCGCCCACCTCGCCTTTGGCATACCTTCGCCATCCGGAGCCTGAAAGGTGATGCCTACAAATGACTTCAAGCGGAACAAACACATTCTCCATGTCGCTTGGAATCGCACCTGGCTCCTTGATGACTTCAAATCGTGTTCCAAGGCAGCGATCTGGAGCATTCATCTTAATCATGTGAGTATCACAAATTCTGGCTTCCTCTACTAGTTTGAACCAATGACAAGTTGTTCTGTTCAAACTTTCACCCTTGCGTGGAATTAGTGAAGGGATAATCTGGTCAAATACAGAAATTTGATTAGTATAACGGAATTCAAGCACATCTGGCTTATCTGTGGACCATACCTGTTTCACTTTGCCGGAGTAAAGCAACTCTCCCATGGGCGGGTTCCCTGCGCGAGCCGTTCATGAAGGTTGGCTTACAATTCAGTGTGAATAATGTAGCAGGCCAACGTCATTCTTTACTGCAATTCTCACAACTATCTTGAGATGCCTCATGATATCGGCAACTCCTCCATCAAGAGGTTCATCCGCTCTAACTTTGAAAGAGCCGGCACTAAGCAACCTCTCCAAGGTCTTGGTTTCATCAATGTTCAACAGTCCATGTAATGCGCCAAAAGAACTCTTTTCAAATCGGTCATGACCTCTAATTTTCTCACTCAATCCCTCATCTAGTTTGTCGAGTAGAATCATGATATCTTCTGGTGAATCGGGAGGATTTCCTGACCATGTGCGAAGATATGAGAGTGGGTTTCCATCACCCCAGGGGTACCGTCCCAGCCTCTCTCTGACCTTGCTATCGCTAGGGAAGTGTAGTCTTTCTCCATAACCATCTAGCGGAGTCAATCCAACCATCAGAAGGGTGGAGTCACTCTTTGAGCATTGAGATCTTCCATCAGCAATGGCACATTCTTGGAGAGACAAATTATTTGCTAATTTAGAATCAGAACTGATAAGTGAGAGGAGTTCAGAATCGTCACCTTCAGCGGCCTTGTCCAATGCCTCAATATATCGGTCTGAGATATCGCCCCGAACTAAAGTGAATGAGTGAAACGGGTTTGTATTCGCTGAATTGAGCATAATATCACCTCTCAACCTGAACGTTCACGTAGTTTCCGAAGGCGTAATTCGAATTCGTCTAATTCTTCATCGGGGGGCTCAGGCGCAGTTTCTTCTACTTCAATCAGGCTTTCTTGCATCTCAGTGATGTCCTCTTCGCTTGCATCTAGTTCCGTTGCTGAGGAACCCTCCTCTAGTTTAACCGTACTCTTTTTTTCCTTCGTTTCAGGCGATGTGGTTTGGCGTTGCGGGGTGACTTTCCTCCTCGTTTCCTTTACGACTTTTCTTCCTTGTACGGGAGCAGGAGTCGCCTTTATTGGTTTGATGACACCCAATAGCCAAAGTACGGCAATAATCAGTAAGGCTGTAACAATTGAGTAGATGGTGGTACTATCAATTGGTAGAATTTCGGGTTGATTAGAGAGGACTAGTTCTGCTGTATTGTCCGAGGGGGTGTCATCAATGTCCCACGGTGCTTGGCAGGAGAATGTGGCATTGACAGGGGTTGATTCGTCACCACTAGGTCTTGCTACAGAGAGCTTTGGTGCTAAAGTTGCAGTGATGTCAACTGCAATGGTCTCTGACCAAGTGCCCCGTTTAAGTTCGACTCGACAGTCAGGTTCTTTCATAATCTGGTGATTATCTCGGTTGATAAGGACATTCAAGTCCCCGGAACTGGTTTCTTCTAACCCCACGCCGATGTTCCAACCACTAACGCGGACGATATATTGCTTCGACTCGCTGGTCTGAAGTTTTCCTTCCGATGAGAAAACCAGCAGCGTCAGTTCATGTATACCTGTCGTGGGGCTCCAACCATTGGCACTGAGGTTAGCATAGCCAGTAGTGCCTGCAGCAGTCGTTCCATCGAGTTGGCTAATCAGCCCACCATCAGTGCTTCTGAGTATGATGGACCATGTAAATGGCTCAGTGCCGTTAGAAATAGAACAGGTCACCAAAGGTTGCGCACTGAGGTTACTATCAAGGGTACAGAATACAGGGCGCGTTGTCGCAACCTGCATATGTGCCGAATAGGCTAATGTGACGTCTCCTTCAGTGCTACTGGCAATGAGGATTCCCTCACCATTTGGAGAGGGTAGAATCCATCCATTCTGTGTTGCTTCAAGCAGGGCTCCAGCAGAACTGACCGAATTTACTACAGCACCATGGAAGGCGACTATCTTGTCATCTCCAAGTGCCCCCCACATCACGGGGCTGCTAGCCCATGAAACTACTGAGTAGGTGATGTTTGCCTCGCTAGTCACTACCTTACCACCGGCATCAGTGACACGTATCTGGATAGGGATGTTAGAATGGTCCCAACCTGAATCAGGAATCAGGTCAATTGGGACTCCCTTCTGTTCCCCCCATGCAAGTGAGACATTAGTTTCGACAGGGCCCCAACCCCATGGTAATCCAAGGAGTTCAATGTGAAGTTGGTTCGGTGCGTTACCTGTATTGGCAATAGTTACTCTTGGCATTCCACCAGAATCACTGACAAGCCACCCTTCCCAGTTTGCAGGGATTGTAGATGCAAAATCGTATGCTGGCTTCACCCTGACCGGTAGAATAGTCGTTCCTTCTCCTCTTCCATCTCCATTACGAGCAATAATAATCATCTCGACACTGGGGCCTGAAATGGCTCCATTAGGGGGTTTTACAAAGATTGAGATGGAAACCGATTGTCCTGGGTCCAAGAAGGGAAGGTCATCTGGTGTGGAGAGATTCCACCCAACTGCATTTATAGCTGCTGAGAGATAAGCACGAGAGGGATAATTGCCACGTTGTTCCAATTCTAATGTGATGTTTGAGCCGTCCGGTTCGACATCCAAGTCGCTACCCGTTGCGCGCACTATCCAAAGTGGCAGTTGGTTCACTTCCACTTCTACTGTGAAGAGTTGTAATTGTAGCCCATCTGATGAGAGTGCAAATTGAACATGGGCGATAGTACCGTTCCACGCCAGTTCTGGTACGTCCAAGTCTATGGCAATCGTTGTACTCTGGTTGACATCGAGAATTCCACTAGAGCCCCCGCCTATTTGCCACTCAGTTTGAGTGTCATTTCCAATCAGTGTCAAAGATAGACTAGATGCAACATCGAGGGTGTCATCGAAGTTTCCAATGTTGGTTACATTTAGGGTCAACGTCGTTGCTGTTCCTGGGGCAGTGAATACGCCTTCACCTGAAGCTAGAGACATCGCTCCATCTATCAAACTGACATTCCACCTGTGGTCCTGTCTCGCTTCAACATCCATGACTACCGAATCATAAACAGAATCATCTCCTTGTGAGCGAAGTGAGAACTCAATCTTCATACCTTGGCGCGCTGGTGTGTCAAGAGGAAGGGTGACTTGAACTGGCACCTGCCTAAGTCCAGCAGCATTGATTGAATAAGTGGGCGAGGGGATATTGAAGACAATACCAGGGTCTTCTGTGAAGTTCTCGTTAGGAACCAACCGTGCTGTCAAGTCATAGTTATCTGGGCCGTTTCCTGGGTTTTCCAGCCTTAGTACCACCCACGTCGCTTCGGAGACATTCATCAGGAGTGGTGATTCGGTTGGGCTGATAACAGAAATATCTGATCGGAATACCTGCAATACCTGCATGGAGAAATCGATATTGTAGCCGGAGTGGTTGGAGGCATTTACTGAGAATAGGTGGAATTGTGGAGGTGCATCTACTGGTTGGTCTAAAGTCAACGTCCCACTGAAAGTACCACCTTCAGGGCCATGGCATGAGAGTAGTGTCCCCTCAAGAATACAATTCCCTCCAGCTTGCCAATTCCACCCACTGACCAACATCCCGCTAGTTTGTAAATCCCAAGAGAGATTGTCAACATTATCAGGAAGAGAGCCATTGATATTCCAAGACAGTTGACTGGCTGGCACGGTCCTCATGTTGTCTGGGCTAACAGTGACTCCGTTAGCGATGAATGTGATATCGATAGAGCGACAGACCTCTTCTTCTCCGGTACCAATACATATTGTCAGAGTCGTAGTGACGCTGTCACCGAGATTAGCAGAACTGTTTACAAGGAGTTTTGCGTGTAGTTCAAGTTGTTCTCCAGGTGAGAGAGTAATCATGGGTAGTTCGCCACTTGCATCGTGTAGGGTGAGGTCGTTTCCCCATGAGGTTGGATCCCATGCGCGATTACTCACGGTCTCCTCAGCATTACCGAGATTCTCGACCAATAACCATGCACTAGCCAATGAGCCCGGTATTCCGTATCCAGTGGTATCCGATGTTCCCGGAGGGCCCCGGACTGAGAGTCCTCTGGTGCGATTTGCTTCAACAGGGAGGATGGATGAGGCTGTGATGTTCGTATCTTCATCCAAAGTCATGGTCACGCCAAGGTGGCCAGCATCTGAGCCAAGGGCCTCTGTGGGTGCTGAGATTCTAAGTGTGGCAGTCCACGGCTGTTCGGCTTGAATCTCGATAGAGGTGGAGCCGCCGTTAGTGATATCCTGTACAGTCCAATTAGACGGGAGGTTTGTTGAATCAATTGACATACTCCAAATACCTGTTAATCTCCCTGTTGAACTGACGGTGATGTCAACATCTTTGCTGAATCCAGGATCAACTCGAGGTGGGTCAACTGGCATTCCAATTGAAACATCATATGGTTCTACAATAATCAGTTCAACGGTTTGCTCATCATTGTCATACCTAGCTTGTGTAAGGTTACCGTGGGGGTCAATCACAATTTTCGCAGTGTGACTGCCCAATGTCGCTGTTAAATCATAAGAGAAAGTGGCAAAGTTACCGTTGCCAGTAGGTGCAGTAGGATCCATTTCAGCAATAAGTTCCCCATAGACTTTCACACCATCATAGTATAACGCTGCGTCAACAGATCCCCCAGTTGACTCAGTACCTACATTTTCGATGTATGCAGTAGCAGTAAATGTTTCACCGGGGTCTGGTTGGCTAGGTGTGAATTGTACTCCTCGGCCATCAACAAAAGGTCTGACATCTGCAGCAGCTCGTGAAACCAATGTGTCACCAATCAAGATGTCAAGTGCGCCATCACCATCAAGGTCGGCCAAGGCAGGAGCAGCCCAAGTGCGATGGGGAAGGGCTAATTCATCAGTCCAACCCATGCCAACTCCTGCTTGCGTCCCACTATCTCCATCCCACGCCCAAAGTGTACGGCCAAAGGCGAGAAGAGTTTCTGGTGCCCCTTGTCCATCAAGGTCAAGGTGGAATGGTGGCGATGTGCCAATCTCATCGTTCGGGTTTCCCGTACTTCGATCCATGGTGTGGGAGAATTCTAGTGAAGGACCAAGTGCGGCTGTTACATCGTGGCATCCTGCAACTCCTTTGCGATCAGTATCTACGCGATACCAAGTGACCCAGCAAACACGATCATCAATTCCATCATCGTCGCTGTCAAAGACATCCGGCGGTGCTTCTCCAAAACCATTGGTTGCTCTAAATGACCAGAGTTCTGATGCATCGTTAACTTCCATGCCCACATATTCCGCACCATCTCCACTACTGCCTCCATCAATATCGGTAGGGATGGTGATGACCATTTCAGCGCCTGCTGTCCCATCAAGTTCAGCGACGACTGGGCCTGGCAATCTAATGTGGGGGGAATCAGTATTACCGTCAAGATTGTTCAGTGTAACTCCACCCCAATTGGGTGCGCCATTGGCTCCATCCAGACGCCAGACCCAGAGATTACCATCATCAGGGTCTATGGTTGTCAGTAGGACGGCAGAGTTCGTATCATCTATTTTCACCCACGCAGGATCGGATGGGATTTCACCATGGTCTAAGTTAACTTGCCAAATTGGAGTAGGTGCCCCACCAGCAGGCAATGGTAATGCCAATACCACAACCTGTTCATTTCCTTCATTAACAAGTGAGTAAATCGCTTCGGTGGTACCATCTAAATCCAAGTCGCCAAGAAGAATCTGCGTACCTACCTGATGGTTTGCCAAGATGTATGGTGATGGGACTGTTATGCCCAAATCGGGGTTGGTATAGGACCACAGTAACTCTGTTGTATGGCTACCCCCGCTATTCCATCCTGCCTCGCCACATTGGATAGTTGGAGACCAAAGTTCGGTGTTGAAGGTCCCTTGAGCATCATAAGCGACAAGAATTTCCAAAATTCCATCATCATCAACATCGATGATTGCCGGTGCCGCCTTTACAGAGTCTGTTACTCCTAAATCAACTTCCCATGCCTTCCTGCTTGTATCACCTTCAATGATGCTGAGGAATGAATGAGTGGACCCACCAGATTCGCGTTCTGAAACTAATGCAGTGAAGAGGTGGCCGGCTCCGCAACGTTCGTTTGCATCACCCGTTATCACGATGTTATTAGTGAAATCACCAACCACAGAACCCAATCCCTGCGCTCCATAACTACTAGTTGAGAAATGCTGCCAATTCACTTCGGGGTCTTCCACCGTCATCAACAGAGTGACGTTTGCAACACTTCCCGTACCTGGGCCGCCATTTGTTCCGTGTTCTGGTGCAGTAGCATTGTGTGAACCATATCTGCCAAATTGAGGCCACGCCTCTCCACCATCAGACCAAGCCTCGGGCCCACCACCCGAAAATAGTGGTTCGGCACTTCCTCCCATATCTGGGGTGTAGCGCGAAAATGGTTGAGATTGTAACAACATCAGGAGGGTGAAAAGCAGTGCAAAGAAGGCCTCATTCCGGCCACTTCGGTTGCCGCTAGGTCTAACCACAACTTCCTTTGGCCTTTGGCCGCTACTTCAACCTTCACTCACTTCGCTAATGTGAAATGGGTGTTTTCAAGGCTCGTGACCCCTACGGGGGTCACGTTTTCATCACCAAAGTACAATCATTGCTTAATGGCTTCTTGATACCTAGATTTGTCCAAAGTGAGATGTGTTGAGGGGGCAATATATCTTACATCAAAGAGCAGGTTCTGTACCGATGCAGAAAAGCATCCCATTATTACTCCAAGGTGGGGTTTAAATGGGGCTGGTAGGTCGGCGAGCCACTGGAAACCTCTCCTCCGGAGGCGTGTGCCAATGAGGGACGGGAGGGTTGTGAACCCTTCCGTTCCTCTGCACGCTACAGGAGGCGTGGTGAAAGGAGGGTAGAAAGATGTACACGCTTGAAGTCAGAGAGGATACTATCAGGATTCCCGCGGAGTATATCCGCGAGGGACAATCGTTGAGTCAGCACGTTGACCGTTTGGCTCATCAGGCATTTGAAGGAAAGTTCGATGATGATGATAATTTCGTCATTGTAACCTTCGACCATGAGATGATTGGGCGAGGTCGTATAATTCATGGAGATGGTGCAATTTACCAAAACGTACGATTCAAGGCAGTGCTATTCCACTTAGATACAAATGAGATAGTCGATGGGGCTGTATCTGAAGTTCTTGAATTCGGTGCTTTCGTACAGATGGGTCCCCTTGAAGGCCTTTTACACAAGTCACAGATTCTTGAGGAACCAGTGAACATCAATCAGAATGAAGGCAAGATTACTGGTAGTCGCTCGGGTTCTATGTTGTCATTAACCAACACTGTCCGCTCCCGAGTAGTCACATTATCATTGAACCCACACGACCCACGCTCAAGCAAGATTGGATTGACTTGCAAGCAGCCGGGACTTGGCGCACATGATTGGATTGAAGGCGGTGAATGAAGTGGCAAAGAAAATCCCTCTAGCATGTGGCGAGTGTCATCGAATCCTAGAAGATGACCAAGAGACTTGTAATGCTCACCCAGAAGCTCACTGTACCTCTGACTGGGCAGGTTATGTGGTCATCCTCAACCCTGAACGTTCTGAAATCGCTGAGAAACTAGAAATCTCAAGAGCCGGCAATTATGCATTGAAGGTGAACATTCGCTGAAGGAGGGGTGTAAATGGAAATTATAGATCAAATAGAGAATCAACTACTGAGTAGAGTTGAGATCCTATTCCAACTTCGTCATGAAGGTAATCCTACTCCAAGTCGAGGGCAATTGCGCAGCCAAGTTGCGTCTTTGATACCAGGTACATCAGCATCAAATGTTGTTGTGAAAGATGTTGATACACGTTTTGGCCAACCTTTGACTACCGGATTAGCATTCATTTATGATTCCGAGGAAGCGATGCAGATTGAGCCTCAATATATTCTAGAGAGGCATGGTGCAGAACCTGCTGAAAAACTAGCAGTCGTTACCGAGCCTTCTGCTGAAATCAACACTGAAGATGATGTGTCTGGAGGTGAGGAATAATGTCAAACCGTTCAAGTCTTTACACTGTTGACGATGGCAAATTAGTGCGAAAAAATGAGGCGTGTCCTCGTTGTGGCCCTGGTATTTTCATGGCTAAGCACTCTAATCGTACAACCTGTGGTCGCTGTGGTTGGGATGCAAGCAATGCTCGTTCCGTACCAGGTCCAGTTACCACCGATACTCCAGCTGTAGAACCAGTTGCTGAAGCGGCAACAGAAGAAGAGTGATTTAGGCACATATCTTAGCCTAATCCATTGGTACTATTCAGTGCTAGATGCAAAAGAAGACCAATTGCCTTGGTTATCCAGTACGACCACTCCATATACAGGGTGTTGGTATAGGGCGACCCCCAATTCTTTACGAGCCGTTCGTTGTACGGAATCATCTGACCATAGAATATCTTCTCTCCATCCCGCAATGTGCCACGCTCCGTTCAAGAAGAACGCATCATGGCAGGGGCCACCAGAAATGGCCTCTTCTGCAAGTTCCTCACCACTCAATCGGATTATTTCTCCGCTTGACAATCCGATAATCCATTCGCCTTCCCCGCCACACTTTACAAGATCCAACTCACCCTTTGTGGTGATTGCGCCTTGTGAGATGATGCTACCATCAGACCAATCCAATGTGGCCCAACAGTTAGTCATGCTCCATACCCAAATGCATTTCATTTTCTCCCTATGAGGATGGGGACCGATGGCGATGGTATGAATTACATCTGAATGGGGTATTTCATCGTTATTTGGCCAATACAAAGGATCCCGCCTCCATACTTCATTTGAATTCGAATCAATACAATAGATTCCACGTTTGTAATTTGTAAAACAGATGAGGTCATTCTCAGCGGCTATACCTAGTGGCTCAGCATCCAATACATGGCTCCACTCAGAGCCAGCCACCGAACAATCAATGCTGGAATCATTTTCAGAGAATCTTAATTCACTTTTGTCAATTCCATTAACAAATCCTGAATCAATGGATAATGCAGCCATCCGTGCCTGTTGAAGTTCTGATTCAACCCAAGAGCCAACAAATAACTGGTTACAAATCGTCGAATTGGTTATTTCAGAGGGAAACGGTTTGGCATGCTCTTCAAGAATCTCCAAAGTTTTCTTGTCTACTCTGCAAAGTTCTCCATTTACTCCGACAATCACCAAAGGGTCACTATCAGTGTGGATTATCATGGGAGGAAAGGGAATTGAGGGAAAGTTTAGCACCACTCTACCACCTTCATCTAGTTGACTTACTGTAAGTCGAGCAAATCACGTGCTGCTGAAAGAGCATCATCCAAGCCGTCAGGGTTTGAGCCACCACCTTGGGCAAAAGTTGGCCTTCCACCGCCACCACCGGAGATATGACTTGAAATCGTATTGAGTATCTCAATGGCGTTGTATGTATCTGAAGCCGTGCTCTCTTCGGTGATGGCGACAAGTAATTTGCCGCCACCCTCGCGAGTTCCAAGGATGGCCACAGTGGGTTTTTCTGGATCTCGGGTCAATTCTTGTACCATGCCAAGTAGTTGGCGCATGTCGCCACTACCTTCCATCACAACAAATCGGATTCCATCTTTTTCGATGGTGCCAGAGTCACCTCCACTAGTACGCAATCTAATAATTTCAGCCTCTAGATTTTCAATGTGTTTTTTCTGAGATTTCCATTCTTCAAAGAACCGCTGAACAGTAGCAGGTAACTCCTCTACTTGGACGCCCAGAACATCTGATGCTTCGCTCAGCAACCGCTCTTGTGTGCGGGCGTGCTCCCGCGCAGTCTCCCCTGCCACGATTTGCAGACGCTCCACCCCGTCTTGAACCGCACTGCTACGAATTATCCTAACTTCGCCAATTTTACCTATTTTGTCATGATGCGTACCGCCACAAGCCTGAATATCATGTTCGCCGATTTTGATGACACGAATCTGTTGTTGTTTGGGGGGTCCACCTTGATACAATTCAAATCCGAAGCGAGCATCAGCATCTACTCTATCTAAGATCAATTTTTCAACGGGAAGATTGCCATCAATTATCTCATTTGCATGGTCTTCAATTTGGTCTAATTGTGTGCGAGTCAATCGTTCATAGTGAGTAACATCCAAGCGAGCATAATTCTCACCTTTATTACTGCCAGCCTGCCAAATATGTGGCCCAAGAATAGTTCTGGCTGAACCGCCTACAATGTGGACTGAAGTATGGTGATCCATTAATTGAGTGCGCCTAGCGATGTCGAGTTTACCAGTGACCGGGCCTAGACCTAACTCACCGTTGGTCAGGTGGAGAATCACATCTGCTTCAATCCGTGAATCGAGAACATTGACTACCTTACCATTGGTAAGTGTCCCAAAGTCACCCAATTGGCCACCTCCTTCAGGGTAAAACAGGGTCCTATCAAGAACTACTGCATGAGTGGGGGTGCCAGCAACTTCTCTCGAGAGATTCAGTGATGAAATCACTTCGTCATTGAGTTCGAAGCAGAACAAGACTTCAGCTGTGAATTCGGTTCGCGAGGTATCTTCGTAGTAATCTCTTGAGGTGGCAGACAAATTGTGTTGTTGCGGTAGAAGGACTTCTGTTGTGTTATCGCGGGCAGATTCCTTGGCTTGTTTTGCGTGACGTGCAGCCATGTCGGCGGCCAAGCCAACTCTAACTGCTAATGACGGCCAGCCTGCATTTTTTGCTATTTCAGCCACCATATCTGGTTGTAGCCCTCTACTTTCAGCGAGGTGGAAGAAGATTTCATCGGGTATTTCCAAAGCATCCTGTGATACCGACTGCAATGCGGTGTGAACAGCAGCTTCTCCTGCGCGCAACATCTCGCGATAACGATTCTCTTCAAGTTCAAGTATTGCAAGAATACCTTCTCTTGTTTGCGTGAACGCCCGCCCAGCCAGATTAACATCGAGATGGTGGGCACCTAAATCGGAGAGCGAGATATCAATTCCCAATTCATCTCTCAATTTCAAAGTCCTGCGGGCCAGCATGCGTGCCAAATAACCTGCTTTCACATTCGAAGGAACCAATCCATCGCCCAGCATGTTGCAAAGACCGTGTAAATGGTCAGGTATTGCATATATTCCTGAAAGTGGTTCAGTGATAGATTTGAGTTCATGAAGGGAGATTGCGACGCCTCTTGATTGTAATCTTTCAACTAGTTTATCGTATAATGCAGATACATCGGTACCAACATCAATGTTGAGTATGCCAGCAAGTACAGACAATTCAGAGAGTAGGACTTCAGAATCGATATGCTTCATGGAGGCGACGCGGGCATCAAAACCTGACATCTCGCGTAACCAAGCCACAGTCTCTGGATAAATCGCCTCATAGATTGTCGCTGTACCAGCAGCAGCCCAACAAAATCTCTCAAGCCCATATCCGGTATCGATGATTTGCAAATCCATCTCGCTGTATCGCTCGCCTTTAATCTCATAATCACCTTCAGGATCTTCCTGTAGATTCATGAAAACCAAAGTTGCTAATTCGAGCCCACCAACAATTACTTCCAATGCTGGTCCAGCGTTACCACCCCCAGACCAAGGATTTTCCACATAGGTGATTTCAGTAGGATTGATGCCAAGGCATTCAATAAAAAGTTCGTCACAGTAGCGGACACACTCATCTATCCAGTATACTACATCTCCCTCTTTTGGTTTATTGAAGCAGTGGTGAGCCATCATTTCAAATGTTGTTAAATGGCGCCCGGAACGTCCTACCGCGGCCACATCAGTAAGCCTGATACAGGGTTGTGAAATCGTCAAAGGATTTGCTGGCGGAGGAATGATACCACTCGTTACATCTGGTTGGAAATCAGCAATGGAAGCGATAGTCAGGTGTATGTCATCGCGCCAGCGTGCAATTACTGGATAGGGCTCAACTCGCTGATGGTCCTGCCCCTCAAAATAATTCAGGAAGGTTTCCCTCATCCTATCCATGAGTGCTTTGCCCCGTTCAGGGAAACTGGGAATCAAAGGGTTACCTATGAAGGTGTATTCATCGGCCACAGTATCACCGCAAGTAGTTCTGTTCTCATCTCTAGACCAGAACCAAAGGTCACTAACGTTACACCTTTTGCGTACAAATCCAGTCTCATGGAAAAAGGGGATATCTATGTCTCCAAATGCCATGCTAGTACCCTCCTATACACCTCCGAAAGCGGGTTCTCTCTTAAGTGAACTAATTCAAACTGGGGGAAAAGGGCTTGAATAGGGGGCTGAGCCCCCTCTTCAAAGGAGGCGACCCGATGTCAGTGGAGTGGAAGCAACATCTTGAGCAGGTTGATGATGCCAAGTTTCGAATTAGAGCGCACGGCTCAATGAGAGTGGATGCGATGTTAGTTACTGACCAAGCGCATCTGGATGCAAATGCCGATGATCGTTCTCCTGGACAGTTAGTCAACACAGCTTCACTACCTGGAATAGTGGGTGAAGCATGGGCTATGGCAGATTGGCATTATGGCTATGGATTTCCGATTGGCGGTGTTGTTGCAACTGACCTTGAATGGGGCGAACAAGGTGGTGTCATTTCTCCCGGGGGGGTTGGATTTGACATCAACTGTGGTGTCCGTTTATGTGCTACTAATCTTGAAATCAATCAAATTCCAGATTTGCCTGGTTTAGCCAAGAAACTATCCAATCGAATACCAGCAGGTGCCTCAGGAAAAGGAGGTGTCAATCTTCAACCTCAGGAATTACAAGATATCCTTGAGAGGGGTGCGGAAGCCTCTGCTGACATGGGTTGGGGATTTCATGAGGATTTGGCTAATATCGAATCAAACGGATTGCTTGAAGGCGATGACCGGATATTATCCGAAAGGGCAATGAAGCGTGGTTCCAAATCACTTGGTACACTCGGTTCAGGAAATCACTTTCTTGAATTACAAGTAGTAGATCGGATTGTTGATGAGGAAGCAGCCAAAGCGTTTGGACTCAGAGTTGGTCAGGTTTGTGCTATGATTCACACTGGCTCAAGAGGGCTTGGTCACCAAGTATGTAGTGAACATGTTGCAGAATTGGAAAGACATTACAGAGCAGATGGCGATTTATGGCATTGTGATAATTGGGATATCACTCTACCGGACCGTCAACTGGCAGCGGCCCCATTCCACTCCAAAGAGGGTCAATCCTATTTTGAAGCGATGCGAGCGGCCGGCAATTTCGCCTTCGCTAACCGTAGTACACTAACCCAAAGATTGCGAGAAAATCTAGCACGTCATTTGGGCAATGATGATGCAGAAGTCGATGTGGTATACGATGTATGTCACAATATTGCGAAAGTCGAGCAGCATGTTGTTCACGGCACGTCCTGCACCTGTTGCGTCCATAGAAAGGGTGCAACAAGGGCGCTTGGAGGAGATCATCCAGAACTTGCTTCTAAATTCCAAGGAGTGGGTCAACCAGTATTGATTCCAGGTGACATGGGTACTGCTTCATGGGTTCTTGCAGGTCCTACAAAGGGTGCCAATGAGGCGTTCTCATCTTCATGTCATGGTGCAGGCCGTCAACTTTCAAGGTCGGCGGCCCGCAAAAGTATCGATGTAGATGAATTGATGGCTTCACTCAAACGGAAGGGAATCCACGTCCATACAAGAACTCCCAATGTACTTGCAGAAGAGGCACCTCAAGCGTACAAGGATGTTGATGAGGTGATACGCCTAACTGCACAAGCGGGACTTGCACGACAGGTGGCTAGAATGACCCCATTTGTAGTCATAAAAGGATAATCAATCACATACAATAGCCGCTTGATGGTTGATTTGGCAAAGTGGGGGCAGCTCCAGATTGGACTCCATCTGCCTCTTCCATAATGATGGTCAAAAGTGTCTTGACAAGTTTATCAAGTTCGGCATGTTGACTCTCCAATTTTTCTAATTTTATTGTCAATTCGTCGCGCTGTTGAGCAAGCTTCTCTGGTGTCATGTGCATCCCTGAGGAATCTCTTCCTCGACTGCGCCACCCATTCGCGCCAGCATATAATGTTTGATGCTAAGGAGAATCCGCCGCGCGCGTTTGGAAACAAATGATTCCACGCGAAACAGAAAAATGTGGTAACTAGTCTTGATAACCCTAATTTGAGTCGGATTAGTATATTTCCGCGGATTTCAGCATTTCTCGCGCGATTATTCTCAAATCATTCAGGTGAAGTAAGAGTAAATCACGAGTTGTCGTTTTTCCATTCAATTAGTTGCTCTACGCTCCAACCATTCGCTTTGTAACCCAGTAGGCTTTCATCGGGCCAATCTGGCAGGTGTTCTTTGGCTTCTAAGAGCCATTCATCATCGCTGACTTCTGGTGGCGCTTGCTCAGGTAGAGGTGCATCAGCAGGGACTTCAGTAGCAAATGTGGATACAGGGTCGGCTTCTGATGCAGTGGCTACCGGGGGATTTTGTTGCTTGAGCATTTTTTCAGCATAAACTTCAGCATCTTCCCAAGCCTCTTCATCATCCCATTCATCGCGATTCTTCATCATGACTGCAATTACTGCAATTAGTACTCCAAGGATTAGTATTGCTAACAATCCTATCACAACCATTCCCATGCTACCCCCGCCACTGAAGAATCCACCTTCTGAATCGTCGCTCTGCACTTCAATCTGGGGATTGAGTATTGTGAGTTGGTTCGGGTCATCATCCCACATGAGATAGAGGTCTGGTTTTCCACTGTCCCAAGCTTCCCACGAGAAGGCTACAACTCGCTTTTGTAGGGGGGCAAGGTCGCTTACATTGTGTGATTCATAAATTTCCAGAGAGCCATCATCCAATTCTTCAACCAGTGTCACATTGATACTTCCTATGGTCGTACCATTGTTTCTAATGGTTGTTTGAATGTAGACATTAGTGCCAATTGCAGGCGTCAGTTCGTCAATTTCAACCTTATAGAGTACAGGTTCAAAGATTCGAATAATCAGCTGAGGTGCGCGTGGGCTGTCGACAGTACCTTCGCCAAACATTTCGTTTCCAGCAAGATCCGTGCCTGTTATCCAAATTGCAACTTGGTCACCATCTTGTAATTGGAAATGACTTGGGGGTCTCATATCGATAAGTGATGAATAGACCCATATCTCACCTATATGTGAATTGAATTCAAGAGTTATCGAATCATCGCTACCTGGGATGTTCAACCCACCTCGACGATACATCCAGTGCAATGTCACGGCATCTTCTGACATACCTCCAGACTCAAGTATGTTCACTCTCACATCGATGGCACTCATGCGATCGGTTTCAATGGTGGTAAGGACTCCAGGGGGGAACTCGGCAACTGGTGGTGTACTGTCTAAGGCGAGGGTGATATTTGTGTTAATGACTGAACTTCCTTGGCCTGGGATGTTGATGATATCCACGGTTACGAGAAGAGAGTTGGTTGAAGGATAACCTATGGGGATAGACAATGTTGTGTTGAAGTAGGATTCTGTGAGGTCCAGTATTACATCAGATGTTACTCCGTTTGCAACCATTGCTGCTTGGAGTTGCAATCCGTCTGGGATGGCATCTATGGGGCTTTGCGAACCAGCGTAGACAACATTTCCGGTGATAGCAAAGATGTCACCTTTTCCAAGGAAAAGTCTACTTTCGCTCGATTCCGATAATGGCTCGGTCAAATCGTGTAGCATATCGATTGATGCAGTTAGTTGATTATCCAACATCCAACGTAAATCATCGATATTGTTGACATTGGCAACTGTTTGTGTATCATCGATGACATGAATCCCTGGCATCAGCCAGTTACCTTGGAATGAATTTGGGAATTGCCAGTCAATGTTGAAATTCAACGTGATACGGCTCGCTGTAGAATCGATTGGTTCAAGTGTGACTTGACCAGCATTGACAAAGCTTCCAAACGGTGTTGTAGCAGTTGCTTCACGTGGGTCAATATGGATTTCTCCCGCGGGAGCCATTGATTGACCGGCAAGATAGATGATTACTTCGTCAATAGTGTGGATGCCATTGATATCCTCAATAACCATCGAAATTTGGTGATTCTGTCCCATCAGCAGATAATCATTCACTGTATCCAATTCAAATGAACTTTCCAATAGAGTGGTTTCCGCCTCGATACCTATTACCATAGTAGCCTTATCATTGTCAACACCAGGAGTTCCCGTGTTGGTGAAAGAGTGTCCAGCCCAATCAGTTCCTGATGTGTAGAGGCTCAACATCCCATTTGAAGGAACTGAGGTGACATCTATCCCAGTAAAATGAATCTGCTGTTCATTGGCTCGCCCTGGCATTGAAATTGGCCGAGTCATGTTTTGATATTCATTCTCGTCTGCAATGCCATCCTGATTGCTATCATCTACATCTTCACGCCAATAGTATAGTGTTACATCTTCACCCAACGCTTCAACATCGCTGACTGACATGTAGAGTTCAAGAGTTTGGTAAGGGCTCCAAACATGCCCGTTTGCATCGAGGAGTCCGTTGGTTGTCAGCACTTGGAGGTCAGCGGTATCTGGTGCTGTGACATCGGTATGCACTGTAACAGTCTCCATCGGATCAGATTCATCTTCTCCTCCGAAAGCTCCACTGGCAGGACCAACACGTACAATTCGTGAATTGAGGGTGACTACACCTGAATTATTGGGCGTTGTCAAGGTGATGCTAAATGAGCCATTATCGTGGCTTGTTGCTGGATATTCAGTTCCAGAAAAATTGACAGCGACTGAGTAAGCATTGGTTAGTGGACGCAGGTTTGCATTGTCTTGGAAGCGGACACTCCCGGTGATGAAGAGGTCTGAACCTCCCTCAACGTAGAAGTCTTGATTGAGATTGATCGTGACAAGCCGGTCAAACTGGTCACGCACCTCAAAGAGGTCTATCTGCTGATCGTTCTCTACGGCATTCTTTCCTGGGCCACCTGATATAGCAAAGGCGGGAGCCAATCCCTCTCCTGTCTGATTCAAGGCCCGAGCCATCCAATCAATTTGGTCAACGTCATCCCATAACCAGCTGATATCAAACTGCCATTCCACCACCCATTCACCATTGATTAAGGTGGCAGTAGAGGTTGGGAGAAGGGTGGCCATGGTGCTAGCGTTGCTGACAAAGGTCCCACCACTTGCTAAATCTGTGACATGCCATGATAGGACTTCCCCATCAGATGCTGTACCAATTAGCATGACCTCGCCAATTTCATTGTTATCTGTCAAGTGGTGATGTCGGGTCACAATTTCGTAAATCTGCCCATCGGGATACATTGTTTCAGGAACGGTAAATGGGCTGTTTGTGATCATCAATTCGTGGTTGATCCCCCCACTCAGCCCAACAGCACCAGCGTCTGCAACAAAGGAGAGTGGGATGTCCACAGTAGGTGGGATACTACCCGCAAGTTGAGAGGCGTGATAATCAAACATCTGTTGCCCAAGCCCGGTCAGGTTTTCTGTGATATCATAACTGATACTGATGCTCAGAATATCGATTGATTCAGATTGAGGCGATGTGAAATCTATTTCGATGACCTTCCAGTCCCGTCCAGTTCCGGGATCGGTATAAGTTGTGGCAGAATTGTTGATTGCTGAAACCATTGCACTATCAAGGGGTGCGTGTGTAATCTCTGACAAGCCAGCATTCAATGGTTGACCCTGCACGCCTGCAACACTCATCACTAGGCTACTACTGGTCGCTGATGCGGGCATGAATGTAACCATTCCCGAATTGGTTATTGCGCCATCTGGAATCAAGAATTCAATGCTACTTCCCGAAGAAGTGGATGTAATACTAGCTGTGGTGGTTCCTGCATTTGTTTGTGATGAGCCAATCAAATGGATATAGGATTGCCAGCCGTAATGGCCAAAGTTTGGAGCAGTCGGGAAAGTCCAGTCAACAGTCCCATCATTTGTAACATCAATTTCGGGGTTGAGACTAGGTTGACCGATATTCCCGTCAGCAACCGCTGAAGAAAGTTGGCCAGAGGAGGAGATACTGAATCGCACACCGTATCCGGGTTCAGGATTAGTGAACCCAACCATATGGTTCAATGCTGAATTACCTACAATGTTTCCTTGGCTATCAAGGAGTTGGAAAGTGACCCCAGTTCCAACGCCTGAAACATTGACATATTGTATTGGTGCAGTTGATGCAACGAAATCACCCGTGATGGTGAGCGGTGTTGCAGTAGGGTTTGTCCAGTTACCATTTACCAATGTCAACCCTGAATCAATATCCCATCCATTTTGAGCATTAAGTCCTGTAAAGTAGCGCACTGCGCCGTAATGTACATCTTCTATGAGCGGAGAGATGAAGGGGTCATTTGTACCCATGTTAACCTGAACCTTAGCAGTGGGGTAGGTGTCCCTGTCGATGCCTGCAAGAGATATTGGGAAGGTGAGATTCTCATATCCATCGAATGCATTTCCGGCAGAATCAGTGATTGTTCCCGACACCCAAGTTCCATTTGGAGTCAATGCGGAGATGTCTACAAATCCATTACCTAACTCGTCGAGGGTTAATGTGGGGCTGAGCCAACTTCCTTCATTCTCAAAGAAGTCAACTACGACTCCCACATCATCGATGTACCACCCATCATAGTTGATGATGGAATCTGCTGCAAAAGTAAATCGGAATTCAAGATGTGATCCACTGTAATTCGATAAATCGGCAGTAGTGGTCTCCCAAGGGGTTGTCCCTAGAGCAAATTGTCTTCCATCAAAGACATCTAAGTTGGTGAGGATGTGCCCTCCAAATCCATTCTGAGCCCCATCGTACCATGAAGATCCGTTAGCAAGCACAGGATCAAAGTATTGCCATGAGCCATTATTCACACTGATGAAAACAGCTCCACCATCATAGCCAGATTCTGCTCTTCGCCATTGGTCAAAACTCAGCCTTGCGCTTGCTCCTAGAGGTATTGTGTATCCAGGCGAAAATAGGTGAGTTACAGAACTGGCGTCGTAAGTGCTGTCAAGATCAACGCCGAAGCCAAAATTTCCAGTTGACCATGCAGACGGGCCAGTCGTTGAGCCTGCTGCAAGAGTGCCATATTCCCAAATATCTCCCGAGCCAACATTTGCAACATTCCAGCCACCTGGAGGCATGGTTGGTGAATCTTCAAATCCGTATTGTTCGTGAAGTCCGCCCGCCCCTATTATCACATAGGTCCAATCTTCAACGGTCGTTCCTATGCCGTAGTGGAATGCTGAACCTGAATTGCTTAATGTGTCTGTGAAGTAAACTGTTGAATTGCTGGATGAGCCAGAGCGAACTTGGATGGTATTCAGTGTCAACCCCTCTTGGCTATCCATCGTCCCTCCGTACTGTACTGAACTATCAGTATCTACTCTATACCTCAGGTAAACGGTTGATTGATTATGGAATGCAGTTGGGATTGAAAGGTCTAGATTGACGAATGCGTTAGTTTCGTCAGTGTAAGTTGTTCCTCCTATCACGTACCCACTGCCGGGTATTGCTCCTGTCCTTGAACGGCAAGCAGTAGTAGTAGCATTACTGGTGCTGGAGATGTCAACCCAAGTATTGTTGTTTAGTGATAGTTCAACACAGAAGTTATCCCATCCTGATCCTTCAAGATCCCACTCCAAGTTTGTGCGGAGAATAGGATTGCCGGTAACACCCGAGAGGTTGAGCGGTTGGTTTAGTTGAAGTGCTCCAATAGCACTGTTGGAGTATGTGCATGTGCCTGTTTGTACATAGCAGCCATGGTGCCAGAAACCGGTGCCCGCTCCAATGTTTTGCAGGGTGATATTGTCAATAAACCAGCCCGGTCGGACTGTGCTGTTTGGATGAGTCCAGATTCGGAATCTGAGATCTATCTGAGAGGCATTGCTAATGCCAGTTAGATTGTCAAGTTCAAAAATCGAGTGTTCCCAACCACTGTATGCAGTTTTTGCCCAAACGGGGAAGCCATGCGTGCCATTAGCAGATTGATTTGCTCCAGTTGGCACAGTTGCTGAGGGGGAAATCGTGTTATTGTAGCCTGCAACTGGAGATATCCATGTCCAACTTCCATTGTCAAGACGGTATTCTACCCAGACGCCATCCATGTCACCATTGATGTTACTAGGTGTGTTAATGTGGTACCAGTGATCAAACTCAAATGTGAAATTAGCAATTGGGGTGGGTAATGAGGTAGGTGTTCCAACAAGCCAAGCATTACTTCCAGCTGGGACACCTCCATTGGGATTGGTACCTACTACTATATTGCCTTCAGTTGGTGCTGCTGGAATTGTCCCATTTCCTACAGTATTGCCACCGCCAGGTGCTGGCGTCCCGGAATAATTCAGGTAGGTTGGCAGCCAAACAGCGCCATTGCCTCCTGATGTCATTCCGGCTGCTAAAGACAAGATTGGTGCACTATTGAATTCATCGATATTCCCATACGACCCATTTGTGTCAAGCGAAAGAAGCCCATCAAAGTGTGTGGAGGTGCTGTCAGCATAGGTGCCTGAAGTGAAATTAGAGTTCGCTGTTGTACCATCCCAACCACTACCATTACCCAAACTTGGTAAATTTCCTGAATCTATGTTTAGCCACCCATCAAGAATAGTGGAATTTCCTGGGACGCTCCATCCGTCCACAACGCGAGTATTCCCTGTTGAGGCAATTACACTTGGGCCCGACCAAGATGCAATATCTGCTGCGCTCAGGGGCGTCAAAATCATAAGAAGAAGAATAGCAATAGCCTTGCCTCTACTTGCTTTCTTGGGTTGCATGGGCCACGCTCCTACATACATCGGGCAACTCCTTAGTCCTTCAATCCTCGCTTTAAATGAAATTACGCCCCTAGGGGGCGTTCCCCACATTAGAATTCTGTTCAGTAGATAAATTTACTAACAAAATAGGGATAATTGGCGCCGAGAGAGCACTCAAGGCCCCCCGACTAATCGCTATACTGCAAACCGACCCCCGTCCGAGTCAAAGGGGGCGCCGAGTGAGTCAAAACTCATGGGGGGTCAGTGACAAAAGGGGGTTCATTCATTTTCCAATAAGGCGATAGGTCAGCGCCCCTTCGCCTATTCATGGATTGGGTCCTTTTCCTAATGTTGGTCATTGGCGTGGCGACATTCGTGCCGTTTTTGTATGAATCGTTGTTTGGTCGTAAACAACCGGCGTTGAGCCGATTTAACATGAATAAAGACTGGGATGATGTTGACGGGACGTCACGTCCTCCTCATGAGCATAACGCCCTCTGCAACTTTTTAGATGAATACTATGAGAATGAAAAGGCGCGCGGTCATCGTATCTCGCAGATTGGAGAGGAGCATTTGGCGAAGAAGAAGAAGGATTAATCGAATTGGAATTAGAATACAAATGAAGGGGGGCGCTGATAACAGAGCACCATCTAGTACCTAGGAGGCGCCGAGAGAGAGATTTGAACTCTCGCGGGACGAACCCACGTGATTTCCAGTCACGCGCGATACCAGGCTATGCGATCTCGGCTCCAAACCGGCGGAGTCGAGCCCTCCCTTTCATGCTGACGATTGACCAACCCACTTCATCCTAAATAATCAGTATGAACATGATTAAATCGAATCCTCATCTCGCCCGCCTCGTTGCCACTGTGGCTTAGAGGTATAGCGACGCCTTGGTAAGGCGTAGGTCGCGTGTTCAATTCACGCCAGTGGCTCTCTAAGAAATCAGTGGGCTCTTGCAAAGGATTCCGTATAATCGCTTTAATCGTAATTGAAAGAGGGTGTTCTCTTAATTGCAGTTAATTCCTCGGCCCCTGCATGGAGGGTGACATTGCCGTAGCTGAACCTGTTCAAGGCGAGCAGATGCACACCGGCCTCAGACTTTCCCAAATGCGACTTGAGCAACGCCTTTCAGTGAGCCAACCATGGCTTGAACCACTCCACGATTTGAAGGTGGAATTATCATTTCATTACCAAAAAATAGCCGAGACTTGGGGCCGAGTTGATATCATTACTCTAGCACTTGGTTGCCTTGCATTTTTGTCTGGTTCAAGTGATCTATCGAGCGGCGAACTTTCAGGTGGCGGAGATGTTTGGCGGGTTGGCCTTGATGGTCTTAACGCCGTTGAATGGCAAGCATTTGCCATGATGATAGTCAGCTTCGCTTTGTGGGTGGTTTTTCTCTTCAGAATTCTAGGTAAATATCCTCTGATGAGAGAGAAAACCCTCTATTTGTTCATTGGCTGGGTTTCAGTGCAAGTGGGATTCATTATTTCTCATGCTGGCACTCCAGAATTTCCCTTTAACGCGCGACTGGTAGATTTCGCTAGCCCATTAATCGGAACGACAATTCTTGTCTTTCTTACTTACAATACCTGGCAGGCTGTCGTACAGACCCGTGATCTTCATGTCGAAACACAACATAATCACCCCGATCCGCGGAAGATGGTAGAAGCTCAACGCGACCACAGTCTTGTTGCGTGGGGTGTAGTCTTGGTAATTTGGACTTTGACAATAATTTTGAGTGGATGGTTTGGAAGCCATTCTGTTGCATTCAGGGATTCATCCAATATGTGGATATTCAGAGTAATGTATTTCATCACGGGAACTGTTTCTGTTTTGGCTCTATTGCACCTACTTTGGTATCCACAGATGATGTTAGGTGCCACAGGTCAAGAGATTGAAAGTCATCGTTCACGTGAAGTGAGTCGTAAGATGCGTGGTGAAGATTCAGAAGAGTTAGGGCAGCGTGGAAAGTGTCCTTCCTGTGGTGCTGATTCCCCAGTTACTAGATTGCCAACAGGACTGCTTGAAGTGATCTGCATGACTGAGGAATGTGATGGCGTGGGTGCGCCAGGAGAAAGATGTGCTGATTGTTCCACCCTATTCCCAAATAGAATTACCTGTGTTGGTTGTGAGACAAGTGCTCCCCTGAGCGACCATCTTTCTGATGATGAAGCGTGGTGATAGTTTGCCTCCGTCCCGTTTTAGAGATGATTTTGCTCCATTACGTGAGGAAAACCCGATTTGTTATCTTGATAATGCATGTACAACGATGCGCCCCGATTCGGTAGTAGAAGCTGTAACTTCATATTACACAGAAACACCAGGTTGCGGTGGAAGGAGTCCACACCGTTGGGGGACTACCGTAACTCAGAATGTGATTCAGGCGAGAGATGCTGTTTCTAGATTCATTGGTGCGGCCCGCTCTGAAGTCATTTTCACATTGAATTCAACAGCGGCCATCAATCAAATTGCCCGTGGTATTGGCTGGCAAGAAGGTGATGTGGTAATCACCAGTGACAAAGAACACAACAGCAACTTGGTACCTTGGCTTCAACTCAAACGAAGTGGACGAATAGATCATAGAATCGCCAATTCAAATGAAGATAACACATTCAATATGGAATCTTTTGAAGAGGCATGTTCGTCTGCAGGGGAAAACCTGCGACTTGTTGCAGTGCCACACATAAGCAACCTTGATGGCGTCACTAATCCGCTACAGGAAATCTGTAAAGTAGCCCATGATTATGGTGCCGAAGTTCTCGCTGATTCTGCTCAAAGTGTCCCACATCAAAATACCGATGTCAATGAATTGGGATGTGATTACCTTACCTTCAGTTTGCACAAGATGCTTGGGCCAAGTGGCATAGGAATCCTATACGGAAGGGAAGAGTGTCTTGTCAATATTGACACCATCAGCGGAGGTGGGAAAACAGTTGCCAAAGTCGGGTCTAGTGTTCTAGAGTTTCTCGATGGACCACAGAAGTTTGAGGGTGGTTCATCCAACTATGCTGGAATTGCAGGAGCAAAAGCGGCTGTTGAATACCTTGAGAATATTGATTTTGAGTGGCTCGGAGACCATGAAAAGCGCTTGAATGACATCATCACAGAGGGTGTGAAAGATCTTGATGGGGTTTCCATCATTGGACCAGATTCGGCTTCGCTCAGAATGGGGATGACTGCTATGACTGTTGATGGCATCGATGTCCATGATCTTGCGATAGTCCTTGATGAGGCGGGCTCAATCATGGTTAGGTCAGGCTTCCATTGCGTCAATAGTTGGTTTGATGCAAAACAAATTGATGGCGGCTCTTTACGAACATCTACTTATCTCTACAATACAGAGGAAGAAGCGCGACATTTCGTCGACCTGTTTGAAGAGGCGATTTCTGCTCTTGGTTGAATGATTGTGTTGATTATACAACATCATGTTGTTGGGTGTGTGTTCTACATTCATTATTCCCCCCATTTGCCGAAGCATAGTTTTCTTAGGCATATGAGCACCTATCTTACAAATCCTAATCAACATGAAAATGTTGGTCACTCCAAGTGAGGGGGGGGGCTTCACCCGTGGTTGATGATTCAGAGATTGATTGGGCAACTGTAGAAATGCCTAATTTGCCCAATGCAGGTGACTCAAAAAGTCTCGTTTCTGAGAATATTGCAATCATCATTTCTATCGCCTCAGCAATCCTTATCATTTCATCCGTCACCATTGCTGGCGTAGGCCTCTACCAGTTTCTATATCAAAATTCAGAAAAAACAGGTCCTCCATCTGAATTATTGGATTGGCAGGATGACTTCAGAACTCTAACAGGATTGGATAATGTTTCTGCCACAGGTGCTGGAGTATCCTTGTGCATAGTTGACACGGGGATAGATTTGACTCACAGTGATTTCGTGGGGAAGAGTCTATCTGGTTGGAAGGACTTCATCAATGACCAAGATTCGCCATACGATGATCAAGGACATGGTACCGCTATGGCGGGGCTCATATGGGCTAACGATTGGATGAAAGGAGTATCTACTGATGTTGACTTGTATGTTGCCAAAGCCATGTCCTCTGATGGCGAGGGGGTAGACGAAACAATTGCCTCAGCAGTTGACTGGTGTGTAGATTCCGGAGTTGATATCATATCCCTCAGTTTAGGTGGTGCCGCTGGATTCAATTATTTCATTAGCAGTACTGATTCATTAGAAAATTCTGTTGACAGCGCCATATCCTCTGGTGTATTTGTGGTTGCGGCGGCTGGAAACGATGGCGAAAATGATGATGGCGATGTTTCAAGCCCCGGCTCAGTAGAAGATGTCATTTGCGTTGGTGGAGTTGGTCGCGATGGCTCAATTTGGTCTGGTTCTAGTGAAGGAGATAACAACGGGAGGCTTTTTCCACTTCCACCAATCATGCCTCGCAGCGATCCAGACAAAAAGCCAGAACTGACTGGGCCTGGGGAAGACGTTCCAATTCTAGTTCCACTAAATCTAGTCGAAGATGGTTACCTTCCTTGGGGCTATGCATCAGGAACTTCCGCCTCCACAGCATGGATTTCAGGAGGGATTGCACTTCTGCTAGAGGAGAAACCAGAATTACAGCGCAACGGTTCTTCGGGTGGTTCTAGCGCAATATCTGATGTCAAACAGTGGATTTCTGAAAGCTCTACGGGGCAGGAAAGTCATGACAACCACTATGGATATGGAATTTTCAATGCCGAGGCACTGATTGTAGAAGCTAATTCCTGATGAAGTGGCTCATCTATCATTGTTCTACCTAATTTACTCCTTGGGGTTGAGTTCAAGAGGGGTGGGCCGCGGGGCCTGTTTTATGGGTGAGGGTGAAGAGGTGGACGAAGTCCACGACAATGTCGCATTTTGCCCAACATGTGAGCAAGAAATCGGCCACATTATACTACGCACGAAAGAGAGAGGCAAAGGGCTCGATCATCTTGTGCAATGTGCTGTGTGCAACGGCATTCATACTATTGAATTGCGCCCCACCAAGGCTACTGATGTAAGGTTCACTCTATCAGAAGGTGGAGATTCTAGGCAAATGGTGATAGAAGTTGATATTGATGAACAATTTACAATAGGCGAAGAATTCGAGTATGATGATGCCGTCTGGGAAATCACGCGCTTGGAAATGCCTAATGCAACTTCATCCAAACAGGCCAGTGCAAATGGGGTGAAAATGGTCTGGGCAACTAGACGTGATCTAATCATGGTTCGGCTAACTTTTACAGATGGAGAGTATTCTTTTTCTGATAGAATCATCTGTGAACCCAATCAGCAATTCAAATGTGGTTCAATCTTTGTTCACAATGGCGAGAGATGGAGGATTCGTGCCCTTCACAGTGGCCGAGGGAGAACTCTTCATGGTAGTATGAAGGCGCAGACTATTCGTAGAATATTCCTCCACTTGCCTCCCAATATTGAAGAGGCCAAAGAGAAAAGAATCAGAGAACGAGGTCGTTGGCGTGGTCAAGAATTCCAAGGTCGTGAAGATCATCAGCAAAAGGTTCGAGAGGCTAACATTCGCCGTCAATATAGGAAAAAAGAAGAGTGAAACTATTCATCTTCTATTTGACCACGGCATAAAGAGAGCTTTGGTGACGTGCCAAGCGATGTCGGGATTCTCCCTTAATCTCCGACCACTGTACTCATACCATTTTTCACCATATGGGATGTAGACTCTAACCTTGTGCCCATCCTTCAATAGACGTCTTCGTAACTCTCCACGAACACCTAGTAACATTTGGAATTCGTAGCCCGGACCTTTCATCTTACTTCTAGTCCCTGCGTTTTGGCGTGGGTCGGGTGTATCAGGCGTCATATCCATCTTTCGGAGTTGGATTAAGGCATCTTTGACCAAAGGCTTGTCGTGCGTAGCAATGGCACAATATGAACCGTTTTCCAGCATCAGTGTGAGTGCTTCGGAGAAGGCCTTGTTGATTTGTTGATATTCAGTATTGGCGATATCAGATGATTCAAGATAAATGCCTTTGCAGATTCTGAAATCAGCACCACTACCCAATGCATCACAAATTGATTGGATGTCATCGGGCGTTCTGAGAAGTCTTGATTGTAATACGATACCAATATTGGTCAATCCTTGTTGATACATTTTCAATACCATGTCAATAGTTGATTGAGTAACCCTATGGTCTTCCATATCGAATCTTACAAAGATATCATGCTTTGCCGCCTTAGTCAACAATTGTTCGATGTTCTTGTAGGCGGCATCTTGGTCAATTAACAACCCAAATGCAGTTGGTTTAATGGAGATATTGGCATCAAGTTTCTGCTCAACAATGGCATCGATAACTCGCCCATATTCGCGAAGGAAGAATTCAGCCTCCTCAAGTGAAGATATTTCTTCACCTAGCACATCGACAGTGAAACAACACCCCTCCTTTTTGCCGAGTTCAAGCATCGTAGACACCGCAGCCTCAATGCTTTTCCCAGCAACATATCGTTTTGCAACCCATCCGACCATGAAACGAGGCATGATTGGCAGAACTCCTACCACCATGCGACCAAACAGACCCATACGCTACGCCCCGTATAGCGGAAGTGAGCACACGCTCTTTGACGATTCCCCCAAAGAGGATTACTCAAAATCACGAGTTCTTCCAATTGGTAGATCTAACTCTTCACACAACCTTTTGATGGATTGACGTTGCCATCCTTTGAACGATTTTCTATCTAAGTGGGCGATGATTTGTCCTTTAGGGAACGCCGCTTTTGTACTTGCCAAACAGACTTTGATTGAGTGTTGCCATTGGCCTTGAGGGTAGGGCTCGGAAGTCCCATCCCATTTCTCATCATCAGGTTTCTTCATCTCCAGTGCGTAGGATGCGATTTGATGACCTGCCCAACAATTGGTCTTTCTGAGGACATCAGAATGCCGGGATGCATAATGGCCACCTCCTATTCCGAACATTACTTTTGATGTACGGCGCTCATCATCGCTAAGGGCTGTCCAGTCTCCTAATCCCAGACCTCCATCCAAACCAAGTCCCTCGGTGATAACATCAGCCCAAGCCTCCGCGGCATCTTCTCTCCCCCAATGCGATTCGGAAGAGCCGATTTCAATGAACATCGTAGGGACTGAAAGAATTGGTCCATGGTGGGTTGTTTCTATTGTCAAGTCAAATTCAGGAACCAATCCATGTTCTTCGCCTGCTTGACACATTCTTCGATACCATGAAGCGAAGCGAGTATTGGGTAAAACGACTTCACCTTTCTTCCCGCCATATTCAGCAGATTCACCAACCGGCGATTCCCCAGGTACTCCAATTACATGCAGTGTCAAACTTGGCATCCCACTAGCTGCAAAGTGACGTGAGAGAAAAATTACTTCACCTACATTTTCTCCTGAGCTAGATGAGTATCTCTCGTCCAGACCATCTTGCCAGAGAACTCGGTTGGGAAACCACCACATGTGAACTGGAGCAGATTGGTGTGACCAACTATTGCCATCTTCGATTTCACCTTCCTCATTCCATCCACCACGTCTTAGAAGTGCTTCACCTTGGATAGTTGAAGCAATATCTGGTTCTGATACTATCAACAGAGTGATCATACTCACTCCTCCTCAGAGGAATGATTGGAATCTAAAATTGTTTGGAATGTTGCTAGGACGCCAATCTGGGAAAAGAAGAGTATCCATTCAAAGGCAGCGGCTAGATTTAGTGAATTGTTTGCTATTGCAATACCAGAAAGTTGCAACGAGGTGAATGATATGGCTATGAGGGCCCACCTAAGCACGTTCATAGGGACATTCTTGAATTGCTTTTTCGAGTCTATTTTAGTGCGGGAAATTGTTGCCAATGATGCCCATAACATGCCACCGTAGAAGATTTGTAGGGCGAGAGCGATATGGGTGATAAGTTGTGTATGCATAGGTGTCCATGAAATCATTATCAATGAAGCACCAGTGAACATTCCCACCAGCATTCCGAGATTGTTACTCCAGATATGAAGGACAGTGGAACCATGTCGTGACAACTTGAGGCTGTTGCAAATTGCCATTTCATAGGCTAGGAGAATAAATAGGATACCTGAAAGGGTGAATCCAATTCCAAATACAATACTTTCTGGTGCAAATACACCTGCTGAGGAAATGAATGGGGGTAGCCCATCTTCGAAGGTTAAGGGATAACCCAATTGCTCAGTGAAATTCAATGGTTCATGGCGAGAGTCGCCACCAATTTGGAGAAGTAGTTGTGAGAGGACAGCGGTAGCAATTACGACTCCAATTGCTAGTTTTAACAACTTACTACGTCGTTCATCATCACGGTGCATTTTCATCCCTCTCTAATAATGTTCGAAAAGCCTCTACATCAAAAAGTGATGCTGCCATCGACATTGCTTCTTTCTCGTCAAACCAACGAGCCTCTTCAACTTCATCAGGCTTGCAAATGATCTCAATTCCTGCCTCGACATCAACAAGATAGGTGAATGAAACCCAGTCAATTCCTTCAGCATGGAATATACGCTCCTGCACGATACAGCGGTCAATACCTTCCACGATAGCACCACTCTCACCTATTGGGTCAGGGAGTTTTAAATTAATCCCCAACTCCTCTAGTAATTCACGCTCTGCCCCTATTCGGGGATGCTCCCCATAATCGATGAATCCACCCGGTAAAGTCCATTGTCCCATGAAGAAACCACGCTTCACTTTCTGTAGTAGGAGCTGCCCTGATGGATTTCTTAAAACCACTTTAGCAACCAATCTATGCATCGTTCTATAGACACTTTCCCTTGCCACTGGGTGTACGGCAGAATCAGATATCAAGTTATCCTTCCATGCCCAATCACGTGGCCATTCAATATCTGGGAGGGCATGGGTGACTTCGTGTGTTTGGTCACCAAACTTGAAGCGATTGACTCTCTTAACCCGCCATGTAAGTCCTAACTTACTTCCCTCTTCTTCTGTTGGCAGTCGGTAGACCCAACCATCTGCAACTTCCCGCCCCTTGACCGGAATCTGCGGCCCATTACCTTCGACATCAACAAGTAGTACCTTGCCATCGTGCTCAAGGTAGAGGTGCTGCTCCGCCATGATGTTGCTACCAGCGCACCCGTCATCAATGCGCCGCTTGAGGTCATTTCATTTCGATCGTACAAAATGTTCTTCAGTAGCCGAGCAACTCAGATAGTTGTTCCTTGTAGAAGTTGGCAGAACCTTGTAGACTTTCAAGTTCCGAATCTTCTAAATCCAACTCAATGATACTCTCGACACCGTCCTTTCCTAGAATGACCGGCACACCGATGAAAATATCTTCAAGACCATATTGGCCACTCAAGTGTGCCGAACAGGGGAGCAGTCTCTTTCTATCATTGATAACAGATTCAGCCATGATTGCTGCTGCTGAACCCGGTGCATAGAAGGCACTGCCACGCTCGAGAAGTTTGACGATCTCACCCCCGCCACCAGCGGTTCTCTTGCTAATCGCGGCAATCGTTTCTTCATCTAATAATTGGGTAATCGAAATACCTCCAACGGTAGTGTATCTAGGGAGCGGTACCATGGTGTCGCCATGTCCACCTAGTACCATTGCTTGAACGTCCTCGTTTGAGCAGCCGATCTCTTGAGCTACGAAATGAGTCATTCGCGCTGAGTCGAGAATCCCTGCCTGCCCTACCACTCTGTTATGTGGGAATCCAGTAACTTTCTGCATATGGTAGGTCATCAAGTCTAGAGGATTTGTTACCATTACTATCACTGCATCTGGTGCGTGTTCACGGATGCCGGCCCCTACCTCAGAGATGATATCAGCATTCTTACCAATTAAATCCTCCCGGCTCATTCCCGGTTGACGTGGGAAACCAGATGTTACAACGACAACTTCGGAATCAGCGATGTCTGCATAGTCGGATGTGCCTGTTATACTACCGTCATAATTGAGAATCTGTCCACCTTGACTCATGTCGAGAGCCTTACCTTTGGCAAATCCTTCAAAGATATCGAGCAGAACGATGTCCCCCAACTTTTTCTGTGCTAGAACAAAGGCGCAAGACGCACCTACATTTCCAGCTCCAATAACTGCAATCTTCGTCTTTTCACTTGCCATAGAACCACCCTGTGTGTACTGCTCCGAGTGTCTAGACCCCAAATAATAACCGCATAACAGGTTAGCGATGTAAGGGAGCTTAGTGTGAATTTTGCACTAACTTATTCCTGTATGCTATAGAGCGATATTCAAGAACCTCGTCCAAGTCGCCAAGTTTGCTGAAAGAATAGAGGTTGGCCTATGGGCACTCAACATTCAGCGGAGGGACCTGCGAATGAAGTTAGGAGTTGTGAAGGAAGCAGATGGCGAGGCTAGAGTAGCTATTGTCCCTAGTTCCATGAGGAAATTGACCAAAATTGGTTTTGAAGTATTAGTTGAATCAGGGGCTGGACATGCATCACACCACCTTGATTCCGAATACTCGGAATCCGGTGCAACCGTTACTGACCGCGCTACTGCTCTTTCTGCAGACATAGTGATTTCAATCGATATGCCAGAACTTGATGGTATGAAAGAGGGGCAGATGCTTGCCTGTGTGGCAGATCCATTCCGAAACCCTGAACGGGTGAAGGCTGCAATGGATGCCAATATTACACTTTTCAGTATGGATATGATTCCTCGCCGTCTTTCCCGAGCTCAAGCGATGGATGTCAACAGTAGTCAAGACAACCTTGCAGGATACAAGGCAGTATTGATGGGTGCTGCACATCTTCCCAAAGGAATACCCATGATGACTACTAGTGCTGGCACAGTAAGGCCTGCCAAGTTCGTGATAATGGGTTCAGGCGTGGCCGGTCTGCAAGCGATTGCAACAGCAAAACGACTTGGTGCTATTGTTTATGCTTCAGATGTTCGAAAGTCAGCCGCCGAGCAGATTGAATCCGTTGGCGGCCGCTTCATCGAAGTCGATGGAATGGATGATTTTGAAGATGAGTCTGGCTATGCAAAGCCACTCACCCCCGAATTCATTCAAAAGGTCAATGATACAGTATGTGAAGTGGCTAGCGATGCCGATGTGATTGTCACAACAGCGAGAATCTTTGGCCGACCTGCACCTATCACAGTACCTGCAAATGCTGTTGAAAATTTCAAAGCCGGTGCAGTTGTTGTAGACATGAATGCAGATGTTGGTGGCAATTGTGAAATTACAAAAGTTGGTGAAATCTTTTCCACTGACAACGGTGTGACTATTGTGGGTACACCAAATCTGCCCGGGCAACTTTCATCTTCAGCTAGTATGCTATATTCTAACAACTTGACAAACTTCGTCACATCCATAGTCAAAGAGGGCGAACTTACACTTGACCTAGAGGATGATATTCTTGTCGGTGCCCCTGAGGGAAGTGATTTCTACGTCTCAGGTATGGGGGGTGTACTCATCTGTACTGGTGGTAAAATGCATGAGAAACAAACCCGTTTAGCGGAGGTGGTTGAATGAGCCTCACACTTGCCACATTGGTCGCCAGCATTACGGTTTTCGTACTCGCAATTTTCCTTGGTTTTGAGTTAATCAGTAAAGTTCCACCAACACTTCACACACCACTTATGTCTGGTGCCAATGCCATTTCAGGAATTACAATTGTCGGCGCTCTGATACTATCTAATTCTGCTTTCAACGATGGCAATCCTGGGGCAGCCGCATGGCTTGCATTTGCCGCTTTGGTGATGGCTACAATCAATGTTGTTGGTGGCTTCATGGTTACTAACAGAATGCTGGAAATGATTGCTGGGAAGCGCAAGAAGAAGGGGGGTAACTGAAATGGTTGATGCTGTTGTTTGGGATATCGGCTATCTTGTCGCTGCCGCCCTCTTCATCTTGGGAATCAAGAAGTTATCTAGTCCTAAAACTGCACCAGATGGCAACCGTTTGGGTGCTTATGGGATGCTTCTCGCGGTTCTAGTAACTCTGGGAAGAATGTACTCCGAAGGAAAAATTGAACCCGAACTTATTGTTGGTGGTTTAGCCCTTGGTACTTTGATTGGAGTTTGGATGGCGATACGAGTTGAAATGACTGGCATGCCTGAATTGGTTGCTCTCTTCAACGGATTTGGCGGCGCCGCATCAGCACTGGTTGGTCTTTCCGAGGTATTGTCCCGACTTCAGAACGGTGATGTTCCAAGTGCAGGTGTTGAACTCTATGCGACATGGGTTGCTATTGGTCTTACAGGACTGGTCGGATGGCTCACACTAACTGGTAGTTTGATGGCCATGGGTAAGTTGATGGGTGGATTTTACATTCCACTCACAAAGAAGGATTCGAGAGGACGTAGAAAGTGGGTCAACTTCCCTACTTGGGGTCCACCTTGGCTCAATGTGGTCAAGGTCTCTCTCTTGATTACTTCAATAGTACTAATCGTACTGACAATCCAAGAACCAACCAATAAAGACTACATCTTTGGCCTCGTTGGAACTTCCTGTTTACTCGGTATCGTGTTCGTGCTACCAATAGGTGGTGCAGATATGCCTGTCGTTGTCAGTCTGCTAAATTCTCTTTCAGGAATTGCAGCAGCTTTCACCGGCTTTGTGATTGGCAACAATGTGCTTATTATTGCAGGTTCAATGGTTGGTGCTGCAGGACTAATACTGACTTTCATTATGTGCAAGGCGATGAATCGTACACTAACAGCAGTCTTGTTCAAATCATTCGGTGGTGGGGGCAAGGAGACGGTTACTAGGACCAAAGTGGGTAGTGACCCTGAAGAAGTTGCAATGGTTTGTGACGGAATCACATCTTGTGTCATCATCCCTGGTTACGGCATGGCAGTTAGCCAAGCCCAACACGCAGTCAAGGAGTTTGCAGATTTACTCGAGGCTCAAGATGTAGATGTGAAGTATGGGATTCACCCAGTAGCGGGACGAATGCCAGGCCACATGAATGTATTACTTGCTGAGGCAAATGTCCCTTACGAGCAACTAATTGAGATGGATGAGATAAACAGTGAGTTACCAGAGACAGATGTTGCACTGATAATTGGTGCTAATGACACAGTCAACCCAGTCGCACGCTCTGGTGAGGGGCCATTGGGTGGGATGCCAATCATTGATGCTGACAAGGCTCGTGTAGTTGTCATCATCAAGCGCAGTCTGAATGTAGGGTATGCCGGTGTAGATAACGATCTCTTCTTTGAAGACAAGACCATGATGTTGTTTGGCGATGGTAAGAAAATGATGAATGAATTGAACGGTGCAATGAAGGAACTTTGAGTTACGGCAAAGTTAGATTTGATTCATTGAAATCTTGGTATCCTCCCCCTACAGGGGGGAGCGGTCAAGCAACGGTTATGAAGCGCCCACAAGTCGAGGTTATTCACAGGTGTAGCCATGCGTCTGATAACAGCCCGTTCACTGCTCGTGATTTTGTTGGTTCTGATGCTTTCTGCTGGAGTCATTGCCTCATCTGGAGGCCCTTCTCCTGAAAATTCTGCAGGGGAATCTACGGTACTCTCAGGTTGTAACTGCCATGGCGTGGGAGCACCTGCGAATGGCGCCTCTTCAACAGAGGTGGTGGTATCAATAAGTGGGGTGCCACATTCTTACGCCGTTGATGAGGCATACGAATTTACCATCAAGGTCGAACACTCTTCAAACACAGCTGGAGGCTTCTTGCTTTCTTCAGGTGGTATCGGGACTTTTTCGTGGGGCGAAGGGGCTGATATCCGGCCAGCATATGGTAGTGATGACTCCCAGTCAGCCACAACTACTACAGATAATATTTCACATTCAGATACTACAGACCCTGCTGAGTGGACATTCACTTGGACTGCGCCTTCTACAAATTCCAGTGATATCTCGTTCTATCTAGCAGGTAACTCAGTGGATGGCCATGGAACTAATGATGAACAGGACGCTTGGAATCTCCTATCATTCGTGATTAACTCCCCAACCGGTTCATCAGCTCAATCTAATTTATCGACCCGCGTCATCAGTGTGGGGGATTATGAGAGCCTGTTTGTCAGTGAGCCAGACCCAGCGGCTCTTGAGCATGAGAAACAACTTGAGTTGGCTGAAAGCGTCTTTACAACTGGAAATACACTCTTTTGGTCTTCACTCTGCATACTGATTGTTGGAGCAGTATTCCAGCGAGAGATTCTAGAGCGCAAGTATGGCGAAGGCCCAGAGTGGCTTGCCAAGGAAATCGCATATCCTCAAGCCCTACGCCGTGGTGCAATTTCCGCTCTCTTCTTCATCATCGGCTTGAATTGGATGGCAGATGGCTCAGCAGCCTATCTGTATGCTCCAGCAATATTCGTTGGGTTCTGGGCGGCTTATGGCGTCTATCGAACCGTCATGGCTGCTAAGGCAGAGCAGACAGCAAAGGATGTCCTCTGAGGTGATCCACATTGGACGGGATTGTCCCAAATGATTCAAGTCAAGCCATAACTGAGCATTTGGCGGAGGCATCTACTAGAATCCAGCGAGTTGTCTTCGCTCTAATCATAGTAGCAGTGATATGGGCCTTTCTCGTAGAGGATATCTTCGCATGGTGGCTAGCAAGAATACCATTGGCAGAAGGTGCCGGCACCCTAACAATTTACAGCCCTTATTCATGGCTTGACACTCGTTGGACTGCAGTTGGCCTTCTCGCCATTTGGACTATACTGCCTTGGTTAGCAGCGGAATTGTGGTGGTTTGCAAAACCCGGTTTGCTGCCCCGTGAGAGAACTTGGTTGGCGTCAATGGTGTCCTCTGGCCTTCTGCTAGGCACCATCATCATCATATTTGGTTGGGGTTGGGGTTTCCCTAAATTGGTGGAGATGGCCCAAGGTGCCTCTATGATTGAGGGAGTTGGTTCCCACTATGATGTGGTGTCACTATTCCAGATGGCGCTGTCATTGAGTTGGTTCGTACTACTTATTTTCCTCCTCTCACTCTCTCTTACTTTTGCTCGAGCGCTTGGGTTGGTTGGCGACGATCCACTTGATCCATTCAGATTACGTTTGCATTTTGTAGCAATAGTGATGCTCTACATCGTGACTCCTCCCTCATTTCAAGGATTATTTTTGGCTTCTGTTATTACACTTGTATTCACTAGTGAATTTATCGCGAATCTATCACCATTTGCTCGAAGACCTAGAGGGCGTTCACCTACTACCGTATTTGACATCGAAGGAGGTGATAGAAGGGTGCTTGTTGTTGACTGTGCATGTGAGGGTTCCTGTCCACGTCTGAATCAAGCCCTTCTCTCTGAATCTGTTGGTGTGATGCTAGCTGATGCATTGTGCCTCTATCCTAATGAGGTAGAGCATCTTTCAGAGCGGGTTTTTCGTGAGAAACTGACTGATGTTGTAATCACGGGTTGTGATGGCTCCCCAATCCCTGGTGATTTGAAACGTTCACTCTCATCTGCTGATTGTAATATTAGTGGATTAAATCATCTTTCTACAGTGTTACATTCTGATTCTGCAAGCCTAACGTTGGCTGATTTTGCCATCTGTCTTGACCTTGGTCGGGCATCTAGGCCATGGTCGAAGCAGGCTCAAAGCCGGGCTCAACTAAAAGCCATCAAGGAGAAAAACAGAGGAGATGCAATATTTCTCTCTTCAACGAGTGGGGTGCAACCTTGGGGCCTTCGTTTGGTTGGCAACGAGATTTGGGTCCATTCTGGTGCATCATTGGACAACCAAGTGGAAATCTCATTCTTTGAATGAGATGGTTATCATCATCATCATTGAAGCGCATGATTCAATACACACACCGTGTAGCGATTAGTCATGAGGCCACTCATTGCCATTCCAGTTGCGGCGATGATTCTTGTTGCTGGATGGTATGTAAGTGAGAACCCTGATAAATTAGGTCCCGTCTTTGATTTTCTAGATGAATATACTGAAGACGTGCAAAATAGTGCACCAATTGTCCCTTTGCAATCCGATGAAAGATGGCTTGTGGTAGTAGTTGATTTCCTGAACGCTCCTGAAAACGGATTCAAGAATGTTCAGAAGGCCGAGATAATGCTTACTGGGACAAAGGGGGCAGATGATTACATCTCCCAAACCAGTGGGGGTCAATCAACTCTCACAGTCACTATTCTCCCCACCGTGTATCACGCCCAGAATGATGATTCCTATTGGGGTATGGATGAAGGTGATGTTAGAGATGTTGGGGCTGAAGGTTCCGATGGTCCAGCAGGACTTGCACAATCAGTTATCAAAAACTCACTAAACAGTCTAGATCTTTCGGAATTTGACCTCGACTCTGATGGATGGATTGACCGATTTCTAATAATTCACACGGCAAATGTACAAGAGGATTCTGGCGGCTCTTCCAGTATTTGGAGCCACTATGGGCCACTGAAAGAAATGGTGGAAGTTGGAGATTACAAATTTGATCATTACACAATCGCAGGCTTTGATTCAGGATTTGGGACCGTGATGCATGAGATGCTCCACCAGATGGGCGCCTTAGATCTCTACGATGTACACGGGCTTGGTACTGCTGATGATTGGAATGGGTTGGGTGACTGGGATATCATGGCGAGTGGGAATTGGAATGGCGCAAATGGCAGAACCCCGGCACTTCCGTCACTTGCAACAATGGACCTCATAGGTGCAAATAGGGCAACTGAAGTGTCAATCCCAGCTTATTCAGGTGAATTCCAACAATATTTTCTCTCCCCATTATCTGATGGCGGCACAGGTATTTTCATCCAAATATCTCCCAGTGAGCGCGTTTGGATGTCTTACAGGGGAGATATCGGTTTTGATAGTGAATTGCCTAGCCATGGTTTGTTGGTGACTTTGCAGGATAGTGCAGTAGGTGATGCAGAACAGAATTTAGTCAACACTAATCCAGATATCCCTTGGCTCTATGTACATGAGGCAGACGGTGATAGCGGATTACTTTCAGGTAACGATGAAGGTGGCCCCGGAGATGTCTTTGTTGAGGGCGAAAAGTTCGGAGCCCAAGGACGAATCATTTACGATCATCACGGCCGAAAGGTTCACTGGACCGTGGAGGTTGTCGATGTCGGATCAAATAGCATTAAACTGAATCTATCAAGTCCAGGTGCCCCATCAATCACAATATTACCACCGCATCAACCTTTGCAGTTGCTGAAAAATGAGGATTTGCTTATACTAGTCAATACTACTTCAGCATGCACACTAGAATCAAATCTTAATTCAACTGATGGAAGGGCAGTATCAATAGTTGAGAATGAGCCACTCACCCCAGGATTAACCGAAACTAGGACACTAAGGTGGAATAGTTCAGGTATTATCGGGGGCGAAGCAAGACTTGAGGGGGAATTCACCTGTGGCACATCGCCACCACAAATCGTAATTATAAAATTCCATAATATTCGCATTAGATTGTTGACCGATACTTTCAGTGAAGACATACCGTATTCATCTAACAGTTGGTTGGAAATCCCTCTGGAATTCGATGGTGATGGACAACAGATGTGGGAGGTGAGATTTGAAGGACCCCTTGATAGAATAGTCACTACTGAGCCCAATCAAGAGTTAGGAGATGGCTCAGTAATCAACTTGACAATCAATCCAAATGGTTTGCTAGTACCTGGTATGGTCGCTCGAGGAGAACTTGTCTTGCGTGATTCTCAAGGCCTTGAGCAACGAAGTGAGGTAATACTTACTGCCGAGCAATTTGAGCAGGGAGGGGAAATTGTACGCTTCTTTTCAGACACAGGTAACATCATATTAACGATGGCTGGCTTATTGGCACTTTCTGTATTATTAGGGATGAGGCCTAGAAAATCTCTAACAGCGAAAGTTCGCGACAGAGGAAGAGCTCAAGCACTGCAGCACTTAGACAGAGTAGGTTCAGCTAGGCCTGAAAAAAGGCCGGTCAATGATCAGGTAGATTCTCAGGATTTGCAGACCGAAGTTATTCCTGTTCATTCACAAAGTATTAACTTAGGTACCGAGCAATATACTGGTCCTGACAGGCCGAGTTCTGCTCCACAATCAATAACTAAAGTTGAAGTAACTTATGACCCTAACCACATTCCTGATTTGGACGATATATTGTAGTCTATAGCAAGAATATTTCTTCAGTGCCTGAATCCTGACCAGCGTCCTTCAGATGGGGGGCGAAGCAAAGCGATGTAACACCATTTCCCCTCTTTAAGGAAGCCACACAGCCAAGTTTTGTGCACTCCATTTGCTAGACGCGCGGCTAAACAGGCCTGAGCCCAATCACTTGGGGCGAGCCATTCAGGCTGTAGAAGCCAAGGTGCGTGTTCTTCACCTACAGGGCCTTCGTAAAGCCGCCATTTCGTACCATATTTGAATCCGGGACGTGGGAGTAGGTTTCGAGCCAACACATCTCTCAGCAGACTGATGCTTCCATCCTCATCGGCCAAATCTTTCAAGATTCTAACTTCATCCTCATCGATCCAAGTTCCTTCTGGGAGAGGCGTTCCAATTTGTTCAGGCACCTCTATTGTGGGAGGTAGGAATGCGCCATCTAATTTACCACCTAGTAGGTTATTTTCTAGTGCATTCAGTTCTGCTTCATCTATTGGATTGAGTGTACCCAGTGGATTCTCTGGTGATACCCTATATGTGGTCACACCCATTTCATCATCAACAATCAGAACTTCTGCAATTCTTCCAAGTGCACTTACTTCAGAAGCCCACTTATGGAGAGTAGTCCACTTTATGGGTTCAAAATCTCTAACCCAAACTACTTCCGCGGATGGAGCGTCACTTTTCACTTTGGATGAGCGATTCCAACGTAATGCCCAAGTTCCTTCTGAGGTAATAGTATCGGGGGAAATATCGACAACATTTTGGAATAAAACAACTTTTTCTCCAGGAACCCTCATCGCTTCTAGGGCAGCAGTTTCATGCAATAGTTCAGGATTTTTTTCAAGTTCAGTTTCAAGCCAGTCATCTAATAGTTGAAGATGGCGATGCCTAGCGCAAAACAGCATTTCAGATGGCTGTAGCAACAACTCATTTTGTGGCATCGGTTTGCCTATCACTGACTTGTCAAATAGGCGCTGTGCAGCCGGCCCCGAGAGTTGCCAACCATCGTTAATTGGCTGGCATGGGCCAATCATTCTCCGACCGCGGGATGAGTCCACCATGCCCCTCCCTCTTGGAACTTAGACTTGAGTCCATCGCCCATAATGGCCGTTACATTTGATAGGCACCTTCCATCAGGGACGAGCGAGGCCGATGGCGATAGGGGGTAGACTTGGCGACTACACGGTCGAGCAGAGGGTCTTGATTCATCTTTTTGAGCACCCTCTCAATCGTTCTCAATGGGATGGTAAAAAAGAACAAACACAAGCAGGTATTAGCAGTGCTGTTGGTATTGCTAGGAAGCATCTACCTAGGACCCTGAAATCATTAATTGCTCAAGAATTAGTTGCTATTGAAACACGTCATGTACCCGGTGCAAAACAGAGGTGCCGAGTTTACTATCTGACAAATAATGGCAAAGAGGCTGCTGAACCTATGCGTCAAACCATAGCATCACTTTCCATTACTACTGAAAATGGTGAGACGACTATTGGAGAATTAGCAGGACATGATATTCCCTACCTACAAGTTCTTGTGAATGTTGATTCTAATTGGAGGTATAATCCAATTACGGTTGACCCAACAAATGACGAGGAAGTACCAACCGAAGATCTCTACCGAAAAGTCTTACATCGTGCTTGGAAAGATGGCCAGATTACTCATGATGAGAGAGTAATGTTGGACGATATTTCCATTCATCTCGGCTTGGAACCTGATGTAGTTGAAAGTATAGAAAATGAGGTTATGGCGGAAAGGGAAAACTCTAGTGATATTCAGATAACGACTTACTTAGAGGTGTTAGCTGTTGCATGGCAGGATGGTTTCATTTCAGAAGATGAACAAGCGATGTTGGACTCTCTAGCACAATCCTTGGGATTAGATGTAAATTACGCAATGCAGGTTCAAAATGAGTGGATTAGTGACAATTCTTGAGTAGGTGGGTTGATTTGACCCCCACCTCTCGCAAAGCCAAAGAGGGTGGTCATCGTGCTAGATGATATGGTCCAAAAAGAGATTGAAGTTCTTCGTTCACTTCATTCATTAATAGACAAACCACCGAAAAAGCCTGTAATCCTCATGGGTGATGTTATTCTAGACCGCTACTTCCATGGTTGGGCCAATCATCTCAACTCTTTTGCTCCTGTCCCAGTTGTCAAAGTGACTGATAAGTCGGTGAGTGCGGGTGCTGCTGCCCATATCGCAAGAGGTTTAGTTAATTTAGGTTTGAATGTCAGGTTCTTTGCTCTGCTAGGTGGCGATGATAATGGTCGTTTGGTCGCTCAACAGTTACATGAAGAAAAAGTAGACACTTCTGACATACGCATCGCTACTCATCTGCAAACTGTCGCTAAGACTAGAATATATGGCTCGCGAGAAAGTCTAATCGACCGTGAACAATTAATATTACAATTCGATGAGGAATCGCAGGAGGATTTCCCGGAAACAATTGTCAACAAGTTGACCGATTCTGCTTGCCGCGCCATGCCAGGCTCTTGTGCAGTGGTTCTCAGTGACTACGGAAAGGGAGTTATCAGCGATTCAGGTGCTGCGCAAATTATTGCCGCTGCCAAGGCTGCTGAAGTTCCCGTAATATGTGATCCTAAGTTGACCGGCTTGCACCGAACCGATGGGGCAACAGTCGCACTTTTCGAAATCCGAGGTTTAGAGTTATTGAGGCGCAGAAATAATTTTCAAGACGCAGAAGAAACAGCAGCTTATTTCATTAATCTATATGATTGGGAAGGGATGCTAGTTCTAGGCGGTGAACATGGTACTACTCTCTATCAGAATGATGTCGCTCCATTGCATCTCCCTTGTCTTATCGACGTGCCACGCCAACTTATTGGCTTACATGACGCTGCGGTGACAGCACTTGCTTGTGCTCTTGGAGATGACCGTACTTTGGCTGAAGGTGCAAGACTTGCTAATGCTGCGTGTGAATGTGTGCTGGGAGCAGAAGCGAGTAGTGTAGTTCTAGATCGTAAGACATTAATGACCAGACTAGATGAACTAGCTTGGCATTTCCAGATTTCAGATCGTTGAATAATCAGCATAGAGACAATTATCCTGAGCAGAGGTGTGCAATATGAGTTGGTGGATATTACCAACAACCGCTGATATAGGCCTTCGTGCCTTCTCGTCAAGTGTAAGTGGAGTTATTCGAGAAACTACACTAGGTATGCAAGCAATTCTCCTCTCCGAGAAAGGTGCCGAGGTGTCTGATGGTTTGGTACGCAATAGTGGCGAGTGGAGTGTGAAGCGTGCCAATTCTACTGACAACACTTTGGTTTCATGGCTAGAAGAGGTGCTATACCAAGGAGAAGTAGAAGGCCGCTGGCTTGTAGACTGCCAACTATTGTTGGGTGATGAGTCATTAGATGCTCAAGTATCGTATGTTGATGCCGAACAAGTGGAAAGAGAGGTGGAAATCAAGGCAGTCACAAGACATAATTTACTTCTTATTGAGGTTGAAGAAGACACAGAGTTTTCAGGTATTGAGCCAGATATTCCAACTTTTGAGGGCCCAGGTTGGGTTGCTCAAGTTATCTTTGATATCTAATTGAAAAGTGGGCGCGCCCGAGGTGGACGCTCGTTGCCGCTTCCGAAAATGCCTCCGTCTTCTCAACCCCGGTACCCCAAGGCACCCAAGGTTCCGAGTTGGGCTGCTCCATTCCTGGCCTCACCTGATTCCCCGGCTTGCGGTGCTAGCAGATTCCCTCCGGATTCCGTTACACCAACCTGAGTCACTTGGGAGCGAGGTATCATCGTCCACGGTTGCTACGTCCACGGCTCGTCTGCGCCGCCCCCGGGCTTCGGACCACCAGTTGCGATTTGTGATACAGGGAACGCCAACTCCCCTCCTAGCCCAACATCTGTGCCGAAGTGGGTGCATATCAACCCGACGGTTTTGCAGATTCAGTAATCGTAGATGTTGTCCCAGTAATCATCGAGGATAGTAAGAGTCTGGTCAATAGGGGTAACTGACAAGATACCATCTTTTGTTTTACTTAGTAGGCGCATCTTCTCAAGTTTATCTAGAGCATCATCGACCTCAAAGTCAATATTGCATCCAAAGGTATCGAGTAACCACCCTTCGACGCGGTCGTCAAGCCCTTCTTCATCGTAGTTATTATCAGATTCTAGAAGAAGGAAGGTGTAGGCTAGAAGCGCTTCTTTAACCTCCTGTTCTTCACCCAAATCTACAATCATATTGAGCACAGCAGCATTGTTTGCTTGCCCTTTGAAGTAGAGGTCCTTTGATACTTGAGTTTGATATTTCTCTCGTGTTTTCTGATATGACATGTAGGTCTTCATGGTGTAGGTGCCAAGCGCAGCAAGGATACCACCCAGTACTGAGAGGGAGGTGTCTCCGCTAGTTTCTCCCCCAAACAAAAGAGGTCCAAATTTCATTCCTACTGTGACTAGACCACCTAAGAGTGGAGCGCCAATCTTGATTTTGTCAACACCACGCATCATGGGTGAGGTGTTGGGGAATATTGTTTCAAGATCTAATTTAGGTACAGTTTTGAAGAGACGGATATGGAGTCCTTTTCCTTCTTCACCTTGGTAGTGTTTCATTCTTTTGCGTTCGGCGAACCATGATTCATCTTGGAATTCTATGATTTGGATGATGCGATCAAAGGCGTCTATCGTGACCGTTTCTTTTTTCAAGCCAAAGAACGACGAGCGTTCATCTTGAATAGAAACTTCACCAAGTTTGTACAACTTCATTGTCACAAATTCATCGAATCTAACATCAAGACTGATTGCAAATACATCTTCACCTTCCAACGCATCCTGCATCTCCCCTTCACTGATTTCTTCCCAATTTCCATCTATCAAAGCTTCAGTAAGTGTGTCTAGGAACTCCTCCTTTCCTTCGCTATCTGGTGTATCAATTTGGTCAGGGTCCATGCTCTCGTACAATGACTTCAGATTTTCAGCTCCAGCATGTGATGAATGGTGCCAAATCGCTTCTAGCATCTCTGATACCTTGGCAAGGCCGTCACGAATGTCATCGTCTATACCCTCGAGTTGGAAGACTGCTTCTTTGACCCTTGCTCGAGAGACTGGGATGTATTGCTGCCTATCATCGCCAGTTTCTTCATCATTTGTTCCACTTATATCCGTGTTAGAATCTCTAACTGGTTCTGTTGAATTGGGAGCCCATTCATTACCATTCCAAAACCATTTTCCATCATCTGACAATTGTTGGGTCATGTACCATCGATTCAAAATGTAATAATTAGTGTTTCTATTACAAATTATTCTAACGTCATAATGGCATTAATGATTACTCGGCATTGTATTTGGAGGGGCATCCTGTGATGATTTCATCTGCAGAGATGGCCCAGATACCATCAATTTGATTCAATTCTCCTTTGATCGCAACTACCCTGCCTTCTTCAAAAGCAGGTGGTATCGCTACTCCAGAGGCGTCAACAGTCAAATTATGGTTAGAACCTTGTAGTAAGAATGTCCGATTTGAGGAGTCATAAGAGTTGAGTGCGACGGTTCCTCGAAGGTGTACATTCTCCTCGTCATAATCTGATGGACTATTCATAACTTCATCAACGCTGTATTGTACATTTGGTTCATTTCCGGCTAATACTAGAGCAAGAGCCGCGACGGCAAACAATCCGATGATAATCAAACGTGTCCGCCTGCTCAATGCCATGTATGTCGGACAGAGTAACTCGGATAAATCAAACCCCTATCCAAGTTGTCAGATTGGTTCAGTGAGAGTCAGAGTTGCCGAAATCATCCTGTTGTAGTAGCCATTCCCCTTCCATCACAGGTCCATCTTTGCAGGTCATTCTATTTCCAACCATGCAAAGTCCACATACAGCCACACTACAGGGGAGATATCGCTCCATCGCGGCATAAGATTCAATATTTGAATTAACAGCCATCTCTAGAACAGGTTTCATCATAGGTTCTGGCCCACAGGTGAATAATTTGGTGTTGCCAGTATCACATCCTGAAATTACTTCTGAGAGTGGAGCAGTAGGGTATCCTTTGAGTCCTAGAGAACCATCGTCAGTCGTAATGGTGAGTGAATCACAGATTTTTTCCATTCGTTCAGCATAGTGAACTTCAGATTTGCTCTGAAAACCCATAATTGCGTGAATTGTCATTTTATCGCCAACCTTCTGTCGCGCCTCCTTGGCAACCATATGCATAGGAGTCGAACCAATTCCCCCCGATACTAATACTAGGGTTTCACCAGCGCATGGGGTTGGAAAATTTGTTCCGAATGGCCCTCTTATGGCCAACCAATCACCACGTTTTAAGCGGGTTAATTCACCGCTTTGTCTACCAAGGTCTTTGATGGTAAAGCCGAGTAGAGTTCGACCTTTATCTCCTATGTCGGCAACAGTGACTTCATCTATTTCACTTCTATCGATGCGGATATCTCCTACACTGTATGGTTTCTCTGAGTTGTAATTGCGACGACTCATCCCTCCTTCTGCATCATAAGGGTTCCAGCACATGAAATACTGCCCTGGTTTGTAATTAGATGCCAAGGTGGAAGGTACTTGTATCCAAATTGTATTCACACCATCAGCTTCACTGCTAATATCCATTATTGGCATGGGAATGGGGGAGCCAATCTTGCCTGCCCGTTCAAATTCCCTTTCAACTCGCTTGGAGCAGGAATCAGCAAGTGCGGCTAAGTCAATACTTTCATCTCTATTTATTGGAGATGCTCTCAAGGTCAATTCAATTCCTCCAATGAATCTAAGGCAATACCTCGCATGCTATTGAGGTCTGGATAACCTTGTACATCCATGAATTCAATTAATTCCTCTTCTATTTTAGCAAAGATGTCAATGTCCTCGTAAATCAAAGCACTTCCAATCTGTACTGCATCAGCCCCAAGCATGATGAAGCGAGCCACATCAAGACCCGTAGTGATTCCACCAATTCCTAGGATGGGAGCAGTAGGAATTTCTCCCCACCTCATTGCTAAAGCAACTTCAGCGACTTTCCTTTGAGCAATCGGACGTATTGCCGGGCCAGACATGCCGCATAGGAGATTACCGATAATTGGCCTGCCAGCGTAGGGGTCAACTTCCAAGGCAGATACCGTATTGATGAGGGAAATTCCATCTGCCCCTGCTTCCAGAGCGGCTGCAGCTTCTAGGATGACATTAGCGGTGTTTGGTGTCAATTTAGCATACAAAGGTATGCTGACGGCATCCTTGACGGCACTAACATACTCTTGAATTAATTCTGGTTGCTGACCTACAATAAGCGATCTACTTCCAGGTTTTGAGTGTGGGCAAGAGAAATTCAATTCCAGTGCAGTTGCCCCTGCCCTCTCCATTTGTTGTGCAATTCTTGCAAAGGAATCAGAATCAGGCCCAAAGATAGAGACGAGCATTGGTTTAGAGAATTCATTTGTCTTCATCATTTCAGTAAAGGCGTCAACGCCAGGATTTGGAAGCCCCATAGCATTCAGAATTACAGTATCCATTGCTTCGACACAAACTGGCCCAGGGTACATTTCCCGCGGTAATGGTCCAATACTCTTGGAGACAAGCCCCCCACATCGGCTGGAGGCAACTCGGTGTAGTGCAGTTGCTGTTCCGCCTTGGATTCCACTGGCTAACATCAATGGGTTAGATAATGCCAATCCGGGTACTCCAACGCTGAGTTCCGCCATTCCGCCCAATACTCCGGCTTAGCCGATACTCTTCAAGCGTTGCGACTCCTCGCAGGCGTTGATGGTGGTGCGAGCGAGCTCCTTGGCTGAAGCGGCAAGACGGCTATTGAGAGGTGATGATTGTATAATTGAAGTCCCCTCAAATTGTTTGTCAGGAGCAAGGGGGATAGCGCTCCAAATCAATGATGAGTTGCCACAACTGCTGAACGAGCCACAAATCAAACTTAGTACAGCTGATAGTCAAGTCAGGATTTATTCAAATGATGAACTTCTCGCTTCTGTTGGTGGAGATGAACCAGACATTGCGGTTTGTTGGATTCCAATTCTCGAGGAAGAATTTGAAAATGTGTGGGATGATTTTAGACAGATAATTTCAGACTTGTTGATTGCAGGATATCCCGGTTGCATAGATTGTGCTGGGCCTGCCGCTACAGAACCTTGGGATGAGCAATCCCGCCGAGATGAAATTTAATTTCGGCGTAGTAAGTAGTTGAATGCAGATTCCGATAGGGGAACTACGTTCCCCCAACATGAAGTTAATCATCCAATCTTCAACATGTTTTATGAAGGGCCAGTGGGCGGGCTAGAAATCGGTGTGGAAGGGAGATTGGGATGGACCACTCTCACTCACGCCGCCTTCACTCGCGTACGTGCGTGCGCGAGGCGACTTGAATAAAATCGATTATTGAGTGACCAGAAATATACAGGAGGTAAGTCCATGAAAATGCTAATTGTTGAATCTAAAGCAAAATCAAAAACTATCCAGAAGTATCTAGGTAAATCGTATATCGTACGTGCTTGTATGGGGCATGTCCAAGATCTTCCTTCAGGTAAGCATAAGGATGCCCGTAAGGCAATGTGGGCTTCGAAAGAAGATGCACTTCCGAATCCACCATGGGACTGGACTCAAAGGGCCCAAAAGACAGTTGAAAAATTGATTGGAGAGGCCAGTGAAGGTGATGTGGATGAAATCCTACTAGCAACAGACCCTGATAGGGAGGGTGAATTCATAGCCTGGCGCTTGAGTGAAATCCTAAGTGTCATAGCCCCATGTAAAAGAATAGTATTTCACGAAATCACCAAATTTGCTATCAATGAAGCGATTGAGAATTCTACAGAGATAGATGCCAATCTTGTTGATGCGGCCAAAGTAAGACGTTTCATGGATCGTCTTGTCGGGTTCCGTACGTCCAATTTCGCACGTTCTTGGCGACTAAAATCAATGGGTCGTGTGCAGACTCCTACCCTTGGTTTCGTGGTTGAGCGTGAGTTGGAAAGAGAGGCATTTATTCCAACTCCATATTTCTCAGTCAGTGCAATTGCTGAGGGGATTAACTTCAGCGCTCGATTCCATGATAGTGATGATGATGATGCTTGGAGAGATCAAGAAGGTAAATTTGATTCAAGTAGAACTAACGATGAGGCTCTAGCAAAGGAAGCCTTTGAATCACTGAAATCTGCTTCTTCGATAACTATTACTGAGAAAAAGGAATCAACCTATACTCGCAGAGCATCTCCACCATTTACCACTGACTCCCTTCTCCAAGCGGCAGGTGGCCGCTGGAGTAATTGGACACCTAAGAAAACCATGCGGGTGGCTGGTGATTTGTATAATGCAGGCCACATCACATACATTAGAACAGATTCAACTCGTACAAATGGCGCCTCTAGAGCGGCTGTCAAGAAGGTAATTGAAGAGAAGTGGGGAGCCGGCCATATTGGCTCTGGTGTTTTGGGGAAAAACGATGGCAGCGCTCAGGATGCCCACGAGGCTATTAGGCCTACTAGGTCAGATGTTCTAGAACCACAAGGATTGGGTGCTGATGAATTGCAACTCTATCGGCTTATTTGGTCACGGTTTGCTGCTAGTCAGATGAACAACTCAGAGTATCAGCGCCGTTCATTGACTACTGAAGTTGCCGGATTTAGCAAGACCTTGACAGGCACATATTCGTGGAGAACACATGCTGGATGGGAAGCAGCCTTTGAACAATTGGAACGTAAACCACCTAAGACTACAGCACCAGATTTTGATATCACCGTGGGGTCTAGTTTAACTTTGGATAAATCAGATGACAGCCCTTCTTTCATTGAAGATGAAACAAAACCACCTAGGAGATTTCGCCAACACACTCTTGTTGCTGAGATGAAAGGCCAAGGTATTGGTCGCCCATCTACCTATGCTACAACAATTTCTAAGTTATTCGAAAGAAAGTATGTAGTTGAGGAAGGCGGTTCTCTTAAGCCTACTAAAGAAGGAAGGTTATGTTGGCTTGAAGTGGCTCCAATGTATACTCAAAAAGATGAAGATTCCGAGGTTGCATTCCTCTTTTCACCACAATTCACAGCCTACATGGAAGAGAGACTCGATTCAATTGAATTAGGTGAAAGGGGTGCACCTTCGGTTTGGAATGGGTTCACTGTTCATTTTAGAAATCTACACGCTGCTGCTCAAGATATTCGTAGGTTAACCCCCACTCCAAATCAACTTTTGAAGTTTAATCAACTTACCCAAAAGATGCCAGCATCACAAGTTGATGAATATTTATGCGGAAAGAAACCTGAGAAATTGACAGGCCCCGAAATGAGTGACATCATTAAGCAATTGTTAGAGTTAGGTTCACCACCGGCTTCTGAAAAACAGGTTAACTTCGTTATTTCTCTTGTTGATAGTATTGAAGATTTAGATTTAGACGGTGCATTATCCAAAGTTGATCTCAATGATATTGATGGTTTGACAATGGATAAAGCTAGTGCCTTGATTGGCATATTAATTGAAAAGCGTGATGAAATCCCTCGACCCCCTAGTGAACCCCAACTAAAATTACTTAATCAGAAACTTGAGCAACTAAAAATTACTGAAGAAGAAGCATGCAAAATGGTTGGTGCAAATTCATTTGATGAGTTGTTTGGTGGACCCAATGGTAATGCTAGTGAACTTATTGGATTACTAATCAAGAAGAGCGGTGGCCGTAGAGGTCGCAGACGAGGGAAAGGAAAAGGCAAAGGAAGCCGCAAACCTTCAGATACCAAATAGTCAATCAGTATCACATAAATACTACAGAATAAAATGAGAAGAGAAAATATTTTTCTGACGCATTAATAATAGCAAACATCGATAGTACCCTTCACATCGCCCGCACCAATGGCGACCGAACGTGTTGATGTGGTAATTGTTGGCGCCGGTCCCGTAGGGGGCTATCTAGGCAACAAACTAAGCCGTGCGGGTTTGAGTGTATTGATGCTCGAAGAACACCTTGAGATTGGCAGACCTTTCCAATGTGCTGGCCTTGTTACTCCTGAAGCAATGTCTAAGGTTGGTCTTGAATCATCGATTTTATCTTCAGTATGGGGTGCGAGAATACACAGCCCTCGCGGTACTTCTGTGATGGTAGGTAATGAAGATATTATCAAAACCCATATTGTTTGCAGAAAAATGTTTGATGAAGGCATTGTGTCGCAGGCGATAAACGCGGGTTCTCGCCTTTGGCTAAACTCTAGACCAATAGAGGCAGAACACATTGATGGTGGAATACGCATTGAAATTGACCGAGCTGGAGAAAAAGTCACGGTCGAAGCCGCACTTCTATGTGGGGCAGATGGTGCACATTCTTGGGTACGACGTTACTTCAAGATGGGAATTCCGAAGGAGTTTATGGTTGGATTCCAAGCAGAAGTTGTCAATTATGGTGGTTCTGAAGGGCTATTGGACATGTACACAGGTGAAGAGGTAGCACCTGGACTCTTTGCTTGGGTAATTCCATGCGGCAATAGTTGGAGGGTTGGAGTTTGGGCTAGGCCCGATGATTTGGGCGGTCGTAGTTGCGAGGAACTCTATGAAACTCTAATCAGTCATCCACTATGGAGGGAAAGATTTGCAAATTCGAAAGAAGTTGCCCGCTATTGTGGGCCATTGCCGTGTGGAATTGTCTCTAGACCTGTTTTAGATAGAATAGCTCTTTTCGGTGACGCAGTAGGGCTCTGTAAACCAACCACAGGTGGAGGAATAGGTCCTGGTTTTAATCAGGTGGATCTGATGTCAGATGGTTTAATTTCTGCTGTCAAGAAGGATGCTTTATCGCTTTCAAAAATGAAAAAAATTGCTAAGCCACTTAAGAATATGAAGAAAGAACAGAAAAGAGCGCGAATATTGCGTAACCTCTACCTTACAGATTGTAGTGATGATGAGTTGGAGAAGACCTTCTACACATTTGCAAAACCAAATGTTGTTGAGATGATTAACAAGTATGGAGATATTGAGAAGCCGGTAGCACTTGGAATCCGTATGTTGAAGGAGGTTCCCGAATTTAGGGCGTTGGCAGCCAGTACGACTTGGGCGCTTTTGAAAGGGTGATTTATTGGTAAAATGGACACATCTAAGAATGCGTTTCCCACCATTTGAAGCGCCATCTCACAATCCTGAGGAAATGGAATTTGCTGATGTTTGTTGGCCGAAGTTAGATAGTGATTATATTTTGAGCCTAGGTAATGAAAATGGGTGGTTTATTCACCGTTCACTATGTGATGAAAAACCTGAAAACGCAACTGAAGTATTGCCAATGAGTGGGGATTATGATACCAAAACATTGCTTTCTTCGCGAGAGGGTTGGGCCCTTTCACCACACCCACTCCATTCATTTGCACGTAAATGGATACCTTATGGCGTAATCATTTTGATTCTAGCGATTTTCCTCCATGTCCTTGAACCTGTGTTGCTCAGATGGGGGCTGATGTCAGAAGCCTGGGCAGGGAGTATTCATCTTGGATTGTTAGATTATCCCATTCTCTTTGTCATGGCCTCGCCTTTCATCATCATACCACTTTTTATCAGAATAGTGGCAAATGTAGAGGATGTACGGAGGCAGCACCGATTCAAGAATAATCCCCCCACATCACCAAACATTGAGATTCAATCATGTGATGCTTCAGGTCCAATAATATTCAGATTTAGCGTGCCTCAAAGATTGCAGGGGCGTGAAATTAGTGGATATGTTCGTGTTGGATTATTGCCACCTCATCGTGATTCACTGATGGCTGCCTTGGTGGCTGGTGATATGGAGAGGCCACCAGTTGGATTATCGACTCCACTACCCAAGGGTTGGATGCCGGTAGCTGACGATGGTTCAGGAATAGGTGAATCAACACCCATAGTAGTTGGGAAGGGCCCTGCTAGGTTATTCCAAGAGCCAATGCGTATACAGGAATCATGCCAGTCTCAAGTTATCAAGAGTGGCGGGATAATTGAGTTAGATACACCGCATGGCCCATGGCCGGGAAGTGAATATGGGCCATTTGTCAATATCAATTGGGAATTGATTCTCGAATTCACCGGTCGAAACAATAGACCGCTATATTGGATAGAGAGGCTAGATGTCAAATCGCCCCCCGAATTTACTACAATTGATACCTTGGTAGCGCACACTGGTAGGCTTGAAACTGCATGAACTACCCTCACGAATAACTTTGACGAAAGAGGTCGTGCGAGGATTATGAAAGGGCGCCGTCTCCTAGTATTAGCCATGACAACTCTCTTTCTTCTTTCGGGTTGTATCTCACCATTTGCTGATGAAAATAGTAGTACTACCCCCGCAGAAGATTTGCCCCCCACAATTACCGTCAATCCAGTAGTGGACATTGACTACGGCGGTTCTGTATACGTTAGTGGTTCTGTAGAAGATGAAGCACCTTCTGATGCGCTTGTGACAATTTCCTTCTCTATACCATGGGGTAATGTTTACGAGCGACCGAATGATGATGGCTCTTGGGAATTCGCTCTAGCTGGCCTAGAACCAGGTGAGTACAATGTCACCTTTTCAGTTAAAGATGATAGTGACCAATCTTCCGAGTCTATCACCATGCAATTTGAGGTATTACCCCCAGTAGAAGATTCAGTATCATTGACTGTATGGAGGGAAGAATACTGGTATGAGGTGGGGGAGGGGACCTCTATAACAGGTCAAGTATCTCACACCTTTCTAGAAACCTGCTCGTTACAGTTTAATGATGGAATTAACTTGTTGATTGCCAGCGATGCAATCAACTACGATCAGACCAATGGAATGTTTCAGATTATTTTAGAATCAATTGAAGGGGAATTAAATGGTACTATTCACGTCTCTTGTGGTTTGTACACTGACTCTCAATATTCTGTTGATGTGACGATACGTCCTCTTTCATCACAGGTGAGTGACTTAGATGGTGATGGTATTCCCGATGATTATGATGACTGTAAGGATGGCTCCTCATTTACTTCTTCTCCAACAACCGATCACGATTCAGATGGTTGTAACGATTACACTGAGGATGTAGACGATGATAATGATGGTGTCAGCGACTCACTTGACCGATGTCCAAAGGGAGAGTTAGATTGGCTGTCAACGCCTATTACCGACAAAGATGGAGATGGGTGCCGCGATTCAAGTGAGGATAATGATGACGATGATGATACTATCACTGACGCAAGTGATGGCTGTCCCGATTCACCCTATGGTTGGTCCTCTTCTTTTCTTTCAGATTACGATCGTGATGGTTGCCGAGACAGTGATGAAGATAGTGATGATGATAACGATGGAATAGCAGATTCTCTTGATTTATGTTCAAAGGGAGTCATAGGTTGGTCCCCTGATCCCATAAATGATCGTGATTCAGATGGTTGTCGTGACAGCGACGAAGATGATGATGATGACAATGATTCTGTTCTTGACACAAATGATACCTGCCCTGAAACACTGCCGGGTTATCTTGTCAATGAGTATGGTTGTGCGGAATATGAGTGGGACACTGATAGTGATGGTGTGATGGATGATTTAGACCAATGCGATGGTACGCCAATAGGTCTACAGGTCAATGAACAAGGATGTGCTGACTTAGATGGCGATGGTGTATTTGCTAATGTTGACCAATGTCCCGATTCACCCCCTAGGTGGTCCGTTGATTCAATTGGTTGTGCAGTTATTCAGAATCCAATAGTTTGGCATACAGGGTTCTACTCATCAGAACGTTTTGGTAAGGCTGGTGATTTTTCATTCACAACAAAATATGATGGCAATTGGAGGTTTGTTACAGAATGGGATGGCGAAAGCACCTACCTCTTTATTTTCCTACAGAGCTCAAGTTCATACATGAACACCATATGGAATCAGAATGTTGGTACATTATTGGCAGGAGTTCCAGATAATTGCCATATATTCTTCGGTTCATACGATAGTGATTGGCAGTCAGATGTCGATGCTATGGCCACTAGAGTCAATTCGTACAAGAATGGTCAGAACACAGAAGGCCAATCATGGATTGACGACAATGTACACTTTGTTTATCAGCAGACAGGAACGATTGGAGGGAGCCTAGGTAGCGTAATTTCATCTTGGAGCCAGTTCTACTACGGAATAGATCGATTTCAGCAGTGGAGAGAGATTGGTTCTCTATACAACTGGGCAAAAGCATGGTCTTCAGACCCAGATTATCGCTTTGATTATCTTGCAAAGGAACCTCAGATGTGGAATGCTGAATTCCCTGTAGAGATGCGCCAGCACGACCCTGCCGTTACTGTGGTTGACCTTTGGGTAGCTCAGAGACATTCAGGGGGATGGGGCGGTGGCCACAAATCTTATGCTAACGGTACCTTTCCTAGTTCAGCAACAATGCTGACATTCAACACAATGGAGGTTTACATGCACCACGGCTGTAGTGAGAGGCGTGATAGATATCAGAAAACCGATGGCTCTTGGGGTGGTTGTCACGAATGGGACTATGACCAGCGATTGAATATCTGCCAAGAGGCAGGCAATCACTCTACATGCGGTGATGAATTTGTTCGTTACATTACAACATACGGAAGAGAGGGACGTTGGCTTACTGATATCAGCCCCTACCTCTTCATGTTACAGGATGGCGGATTGCAGGAGTTCCGTTATGGGGGGGCCAATGGTGGTTGGCTCAATATTTCTGTATATCTCTCTACATGGGAAGATGATGGGATGCGCGCTACCTCTGCCGAATACGCGTTCAGTGGTGGGACTTTCCGAGGAGAATACAACAACCAGTCACAGTATAAGAGAATCCATAACTTGTCAATCCCATCTGGTACTGACAAAGTGGTTATTTCGTCAGTAGTTACCGGTCATGGGTTTGGTAAGGATGATGCAAACTGTGCCGAATTCTGCAACCATGAGCATAGATTTTCGTTGAATGGAAACGACGCTCAGGAAGACTTCCCTATGGCGGGTAATGGCTCGGTGGGCAGTGATCGTGAAGGGTGTGCAAAGGAGACTCATACGGGCACTGTGGCCAATCAAAAGGGTTCGTGGCCATATGGCCGCGCCGGATGGTGTCCCGGTCAAGATACCAAGCCATGGGTTTGGGACATTACGAATTGGGTCGACTGGTCAGGAGGTACTAACTCAATGCAATATCAAGGACTTTACAACGGAGTCAACTATGTCCCTCAGAATGAGCAGAGTAGCGGAACCAATCAAGATATACGAGTTACTTCGTACATTGTATATTATACCAATATTAGTAGTTCTAATGTCAGTGGTGCGATGGCAGAAAACTCAGAGCAACCAATGGAAAATAACCCCCCCTCTAATTCAACGGTCAAGGTTGAATTTCAGGTGTGGGTGCGTGATGAGTATTGCACTACAGAGAACGATTGATTAATTAGGTGGATTATTCAATATATTGCAATACACTCCATTCTATAGAAGTTAATGGCCCTGATTTTCAATTATTAATTGGTGGTGGTGCGGGGTATGATTGAGGATCAATTACTAATGTAGGAGTGTCCAATCTTGTGTATTCTGAGTTGCGGCGGCGCGCTTTGAATCCTGCTCTAGTTATGGCAGTTTGCAACTCTTCCTCAGTGCAGATTACTTTGGTGGTTCCCGCTGCAGAAACAACATTCTCTTCCATCATCGTTGAGCCGATGTCATCAGCACCACCAAAGAGAGCCAGTTGAGCAACATCTATTCCCATAGTCAACCATGAAGCTTGGATATGCTCGATGTTGTCCAAGAATAGACGAGAGATTGCTATATGGCGTAGATATTCTGTAGCCCCTACAGATTGATTACGTTTCCCTCCATTTTTCTTACCAAATACATTGTTTTCAAGTTGTACTGTCCAAGCAATGAAGGCAGTGAATCCATGGGATCCTCGCTCATTTGAATGGTCCTGAAGTTGGCGAATCTTTGCCATGTGTTTTACTCGGTGCGCATTTGTTTCCCCGAAGCCAAAGACATTTGTTGCGGTAGTTATCAAACCAAGAGAATGAGCCTCACTCATTACTTTCAACCAATTTTCAGCAGACCCCTTTTTCGGCGATAATCCAAGTCTTACCTCATCCACCAACATTTCTGCTCCACCACCTGGCAGTCCATGCATCCCAGCAGATTGTAATCGTTCTAGGACGGTTAGGGTGGAAAGCCCACATACTTCTGCAATACCTTCAATTTCGATAGGTGAAAAGCAATCTAAATCGATTGTAGGATGTTTTTCATGTAGAAATCTTAGTAATTCTTCATACCACTCAATCTGTAATTCAGGGTCAACTCCTCCCTGCATCAGGATTCTTGAACCTCCAATCTCTTCAAGTTCCCTAACTCTAGCACTTATTTGTTCATTCGATTGAAGATATACACCTTTGGATCCAGGTGGTCGGTAAAAAGAACAGAATTGACAGTTAATCGTGCACGAATTTCCATAGTTGATATTTCTATCAATCAAGTATGTTACTTCATCTGGAGCATTTATCATTCTACGTCGATCTAATGCTACTTGTCGCAACGCATTGAAATCAGCCTCATCATAGAGGATAACAGCTTCCTCTTCTGATAATCGTGGTGGGTTTTTGCTATTCTGCAGTTCAAGAATTTCTTGCCAACGAGTCATGTATTTCACTCCTAATAACTCATTTTGAATTGCCAATGATTGCCTCCAATTGCTCAATTGTCTTTGGGCAGTCAGCGGTGAGTACTTCGCAACCGGATTCAGTGATGAGAACATCATCTTCAATCCTGATTCCTATTCCCGCCCATTTTTCATCAATCTCGATGTCAGGGCGCCATGCACCAAAATAGAGGCCCGGTTCTATTGTTAACACCATTCCCGCCTCAAGTATTATCGGTTTTTCATCAACTGTGTAAACACCCACGTCGTGAACGTCTAATCCTATCCAGTGGCCTATTCTGTGCATGAAGAACAACCCGAGTTGTTCGGGTGAATTGGCCTCTCCCATGGTTGGTCCAGAGATAATTCCTAATTCTAGTAAACCAGTGGCCAAAACCTCTCTAGCTGCATTGTTAGGTGCATCATAACTTGCACCGGGTTTACATGCTTCAATTGCAGCAATTTGGGAGTCTAACACTAGTTGGTAAAGTAGCCGCTGAGGTTCTGTGAATTTCCCATTTATTGGCCATGTTCTAGTGATGTCACTGGCATAACCCCTTACTTCACACCCAGCATCAATTAGTACAAGATCACCATCGTTAATCACAGAATCGTTTTCCGTATAATGTAGAATTGTGCCATTATCTCCCCCACCTACGATACTGGGGTATGACCATTGGCTACCATTGTGAATAAAGCAACCTTCGATGATTGCTTGTAATTGAAATTCCAGCATTCCAGATTGGGCCCTCATCATTGCTTCAATATGGGCTGCTGAAGCGACTTTGCAAGAATATCTCATCAACTCAATTTCTGAGTCTGATTTCCACAAACGCATTTCAGAAATGATATCGCTAGAATCGCAGAGTTTGGTCAAATCAGAATCTTTCCTCCCCTCCTCATTACTAGATTCAAGTAGCGTCTGCTCAACTATTTGGTCTACTACAGAAGATGAGCCACGTCGATGAAATACTGACGCATGACCAGAGATTAGTTTGGGTAATTCAGATTCTACTTCTTCTATGGAAATAGCATTATCAATAGGATATTTCTTCTTTGCACCATCAATTCCTAATCTTAGACCCGTCCATGTTTCACGTTCAGTATCTCGTGGGGGCACGAATAGTGTGGTGTGCGTTCCTTTGGAATTATTGCATATGCAACATATGGCGTTTGGTGAATCCCATCCAACAAAGTATAGCATATCGCTAGATGCGCGGTAAGGATATTCTACATCTGCACTACGAATTGATTCGGAATTGTTAACGATGATTAAGATAGAATCATGTCCACATAGTCCCGCAATCTCAGATTGCCTCGCACGCAGTTCTTCTACTGAGACGGGGCGCGGCTTTTCGGAAAGGTCTAGCCCGTGCCCATCGAACATGTATCGCCGTCGAACCCGACTCTTATTTAGCATTCAGTTAATTATTCCCGCTTATTGCTCATCAATATCTTCGGCAGAGTCATCATTTTCTTTCCTATTGGATATCCATTTAGGAATATCACTTTCACTATCACCTCTAGTGATTCTCAAGGTAATGTATGAAATTGCAATGAGTATGAACATGAATATTAACATCATATTGACTTCACCACCAAGGGCTATGATAAAGCCCCCAGTCATCGATTCTGGCTCTTTCCATTCAGGGTCCGACAGGGTTCCTTCAATACCGACAAAAACTTCGATGTAATCACTGACACCATCATCATCAGTAGCGCTTAGTGTCAGTAGGTGTGTTTGTGATTCATCTTTGAGCAATTCTCTACGCAATATCTGTTTCTCTCCCAGTGAAACAGGTTCACCATCAATGAACCAAATGAAGTCAAGTCCCCCTCTGTCATTATCTGTGTCGGTGCTTAATCCTGCATCAATAGTCCAAAATGGCTCATCAGGTAGACGAATTGTTTCGTCAGTGGCAAAGGAAATTCCCTCAATACTAGCGGATGCTATGGGCGGAATATTGTGAACGATCAGTGTCATGTTTGTACTGTTTGACAGGCCAGAGGTATCTGTGACAAGCACCATCACATCGTAAATTCCTGATTTGTTAGCCCACCAATTCCAACTCCTCTCTGTTCCGATGTCATACACTTGGGGCGGGGAATTGTCTTGTTCAGTCTTGATAATGAATGTGAACCGTAATCCATCTTTACCCCAAACAGGGTCATCTGAGTTGGATGCATCAAAATGTGCGGATTCGGATTCATTGATTTCGGAGGTTCCGCTCAACACAGCGATAGGTTTCTGATTATGTAGTGCTATTGCAGCACAAGCAATAGAGGAATAGTTTCCACCACTATCGTGTGCTTTCACAGCAAAGATCCACCATCCATCATCAAAGTTTGAACTCTCAAATTGGATGTTGAAATTACCTTCAGCAGAGTAAGTAATTGAATAATCGTTCCAACCACTACCGTTGTCTAATCCAACCCATATTTCAGATAGAACTCCACGAACACATACATGTCGTGCTAGATTTGATTGAATTACAGCCCATTCCAATATTGGCTGATATCCAGCAGCACTGACTGCCACCCCAGAGAGATTGAGGACACCTCGCCAATTGATCCCCGATTCTGGATTTGTAATTATCAAGTTTGAGGGCAGGGGCGAACCATCGACATCAATAAACAGTAGGATTTGAACATGTGAAACTTGTTGCTCGGAATCTATGGCAACGACATTTAGGGTGCATGAGCAAGAATTCAAACTGCTGATATCAACCATGATGATAAAATCCCATGCTTTGGTCGAGGAGTCAGCCCAAGAGATGTTTTCCATCAAGGAATCAAGAGCAGATCCTTCTTGGATGATATCGCCATCTTGTTCAAGTTGCCAGTGGATCTCAGAGGGATAGGAATCATCCCAAACAGTTCCATTCACCAAAAAATTGGTAGTGAAAGTCGTACCATGGGTTTCTGCAAGACTCAAACTGGGTTGCCTATTCGTATCTGTCTTGTGTTGAATATGTTCAAGTTGAGCAGTTTGCGGTATAGGGGGCTGAATCAGTACAAGGAGCGCGAGAAATAATGCCAATAGGCAACGCACACGCATCATCAAACTGGGTTCAAATGGCTATCATCTATCAAGGGTAGCCCTCCATGATTCTCTTTGCAAGGGCAAATCACGTACTAATGATGCGGTAGGGTGTATGGCGTTGCGGAAAGGTGGTATCAGGCCCATTGGTCACATTGTTGCCCTTGGCCAGGGTAACTGTTACCCTCTTTCGGATTGGTGTGCCACTTGTGTTCACAATCATTGTCATAGCCATCACCATCGACATCCATCTTTGCATCGGCTCCATCGAATGGGTCGAAGCGGAAGTAATACTCCCAGCCATCGAACATGCTATCTCCATCTGAATCCATATGGTATACTTCTGGTCCATCCTCAAGGGCGTCCCCATCAGTATCGTTAAGGACGGGATTGGTACCATTCAGCATTTCTTCATAGTTAGTATAGTTCTCAAGGTCGTTGTAGAATTTGGCCCCATCGGGGTCATTAGGGTCTATATGGCAGAGTGAGGAGGTGGGGTCATTCCAACCAGGGCAGAATCGGTTTAATTCTGCTGTACGGTTTAGTCCATCATGGTCAAAATCTTCCTCGCCATCGGGGACGCCATCTTGGTCACTATCTTCGAGTGCAGGGTCCATCGGCCCTCTAGCGCCTAAATTCTCCAAAGTCAAGTTGTCCACGAGCCCATCAGAGATTGCTTGAGCACTGTATTTTACCTCCCAACCATCGGGCAGTCTGTCATCGTCAGTATCATCATTGACAGGGTTGGTATCCCACCGATCGGGGCCCTCAAGGTCATTTTCTAGAGAATCATTGTCGATATCATAGTCAGCATCTTCTAGGGAGCCAAGAGCGGGATCAAGTGCCCAGCGTCCGCCAGACGAAGGAATTGTGAAACCTGTAAGGTTCATGTCCCAAAGGAAATACTTGGGATCTGGTTCTCCATCGTTGTTAAGGTCGCCACCAGAAGCAAAACCTTGAATCCAGTTGTTCCACAACCAACCACCAGGGCCTCGGACGCATCCAGCATCATCACAACCAGGTGGTTGCCAGTTTGTTGTGGTCACCCAAAGACTGTGCGAGTTCGTGTTGTCCATTGTTGACTGGACTTGCATTTCCCAACCATCGAGCATCCCATCTTGATCGGTGTCGTTGACTAATGGGTTGGTTGCAGCCTGCCATGGCCGGGGAATGAAGAGGACTTCATTCCCATCTTTCAAACCGTCATCGTCAGAATCCGAATCATTTGCATGGGTGACATAGTTGTCTAATCCCATGATGACTTCTTCACCATCTTCAAGTCCGTCAATATCAGTATCAAACATACTAGCATTGGTGAAATATGGTACACCTTGCCACTGGAATCCATCAACAGATTCTACATAATCCTCCAAACCATCACTATCAGTATCTTTGTTGGAGGCATTTGTGTATGTTTCAGCGAATTCTCTCCAGTCAGTCAATCCATCATTATCGGTATCAACATCCCCGGGGTCTGAGGTGACGAGTGTATTGTGGACACCACGGCTAACCACTAGTATGTTCCACCCCATAACTTCTATTCCATCTATCAAACCATCACCATCAGTGTCAGGGTTCAGTGGATCAGTTGAACGGCCATCAATAATACCGTCATGGTCGCGATCACGTGCTTGATACTCCATCAAGTTGGTGAACATTTCATCATCTTCAACGATAGTCAACCAAACGTAGTTACGGCTAGTGACCTCATTATCATAGACTGGTCCATTGAGCAGGGTCAGAGCAGGTATGTCATACACGTAACCGGCGCTAGGTGCCTTCAAAGGCACTGTTTCCTCGTTACCACCAGCATGAGTAATTTTGGCATATGCAACGGTTTGATTTTCCTCTACATAGTCCAATAATTCTACAGTAATTGAATAGACTCTAGCTACGCCAGTAAGATCACTGTATGTGACTCTACCATTACCATCAACGTCCCAACCATCCAAGTCAGGGTCATTGTAAGCATTTCCACCATCAACTGGGTTGAGCCCATTGGTAGCTTCCCAGCCGTCAGGCATACCATCTTCATCGGTATCAGCTAGGAGTGGATTGGTGAAATTAGATGCCCCCCAAGTTCTAGCGACATCATACTCAGCACGGTTGTTCAGGCCGTCTTCATCATCGTCGCCGAATGCATCAGAGGCATTTGCAGGATTTAGGACGGTGTCATAACAATACTCGAATCCATCAGGCATTTGGTCGCCATCTGTATCCCAATCGCCGGGCCCATTATTCCTTCCATCGCCATCCATGTCCTCAAGGAACCAGTTTAGTGGGTCGTAGGTACTAGGGAAAGAGTTGAGCAGAGTTGTGAATGGGCCATCTTTGGTGGGTCCATTTATCTTCGGCTTCCCACAAACAATATCTAGTGTGATTTGAACCATAGTTACTTCCACATGGTCGTTGACCAAATCTCCATCACTATCCTCTGAGAGTGGATTTGTACCGTAACTCTCCTCTGCAAAGTTTGCGAGGGTGTCTGAGTCGAAGTCTAAAACTTGGTCACAGGAGTGCTGGCCAGCGAAGTTTTCCATTGATTCCCATTTTTCCACCCCAAAAGTCAACTCGAGGTTTGCCTCAGATTCAGGATCCAATAAAACACAGTCCCAGTTTGCATTTAGTGGGTCAAAGAGTGTAATTTCACCGGATTGAGTGACCATATCAAATGTATAGAGTGATTCCCATTTATCATTCAGACCGTCTCCATCTGTGTCATTACGGCGTGGGTCAGTTCCAAGTTCCATTTCTTCTATATTGACAAGTCCATCTTTGTCTGGATCGCCCAGCGGGCCATTGTCGGGATCTGGCCATGTTTCATCGATACCAGAGTTGTCATCACCGCTATCGGTCTCTGTTTCAGTGATGATATCCTCAAGACCAGCATCGCCACTATCAAGTGGATTCAATCCCGCTTCAACCTCATATCCGTCAGTCATCCCATCCCCATCAGTATCTTCGTCATAGGGATCAGTTCCGTAGGTATTTCTCTCTAGTCTGTCACGGAGCCCATCCTCATCCGAATCTAGGGATTCGTCATTGAGGGTGGTATCATCATCAAGGATGTCAGCGGCACCATCTTCAAAGTCAACTGCAGTACTCATGATACTGCCTGCAATACTGTATGTTCCTGCTAAGCAGAGGGTGACGGTAATCGCCACTACTGCCCATTGATTGTGTGTCAAAGCCATTCTGTTCACCACTGGCCGTAGGCCATTCTTGTGGCACGACTCAGCGTACTCCGTTTAAGGTTTAACCGGATGCGTGCGTTGTGTGCTCAACAGAAGAAACCGTCTAAAAGTGACTATGCGAGTTCATGAAGGCTTGTGATTTTGATAATATGGCCGTTTTTGGAACAACTCCATTCACACTTGGCCTGTCTAGCCTCAGCCCTTTCCCAAGACGCAGTCAAAATGCCCGCTGCGATGGCAGGATGGAATAATGAAGAAAGGTGTAGTTCAACTCCACCTTGCTCATCAATTACTACTGCAGAGTCGACACCACCAAGTCCAAATCTGCTTAGGAATCTTCTGCCAACATTGACCCAGTGCTCTGCTTCTGCTACAAGAACCATTTCTTCTCCAACGATGAAGCGGCTGCGACTTGCTTCGGCAAATCCAGTCCAAGTTTTTTTTCGCTCCAAATCGGAAATCCCCTCCCAGATAAATCTCCCGGAATCAGATATTTCATTTTCAAATAATTGAGGCATTATACTCTCCTCTAATCGAAGTAGATGATCTTGTCTGATTGCCATCATCCTAACGCTATCAATCGACCAGGTTCCAGATGATTCGTGGTAAGCTCGCGCAAGGGGGTGCATACCTTCTTCTCTAACATTATTTACACCTCCAGCATCACTCCATGTAACCTCTACATTTTCAGCAGGGGGAATAGGGCGCATATCACGTTCTAAAGTGATTAGGGATTCAGAGTTTCCATCATCTGTCCAATGGAATCTAAATCTAGCATCAGTGAGAATTTCATAGGTGGCAGATGCCATGCCAGCGGCGAAGGCTGAATGTGCCCTATTGTGTACAATCAACTTAGTTGAGTCCTCCTCTTTTTTCATCATTTCAAGTTGCCCTAGGCCGCGCAACTCCCAACTTTGATTTACCCATTCTATCCTTTTTTTCAACTTCTTGAATAGTGGGTTTGGCATATTTCTCATGTTCCCCAGTAGTCTGTATTCCTCAGATTCGGCAGCGGAGTGTGCTAACTTTCTTCCAAGAGTTATTCCAATAGTTTTCTCTACTTCACCCAACCACAGTTCAAATTCGCTTACTTGAGTAAAGAAATGGGGTGCAGCACCTTCTTCTCTATTTACAATTAAGCCACGAATTGTCGCCTCGTAGACGTTCATCATGCGATTAGAGAACCACGGGGTAGTCTCATCCATGTTATCATTAACTAGAGGCACATTACCGTCTGTGCCCCTCACCCCAATTGAAGTTTCTATCACAGATTCATGGGATAGATTCGTAATATTGTTCACTTAGGCGGGGGCTTGGAGGTGCGAGAACTAGGTCTTTTCACGCCACCATATTCAGATTTAATTGAATGAGTGGGTATATTCTTCTTCTTGAGGTCAGTTTCCATGATGGGTACGCGTTCACTTGCCTTACCGAAGGTATCTGAAGTAATAGCATCTCTAATTTGGCGGCCACGGTAGGCTGCGGGCCCGATAATCTTCTCCAAAACGCGCTGTTCTTTTCCAACGGGTTTAGGCCTTTTATTCCACCATTCTACAGGCAGGGGTGAGCATCTAGCAAGATATCCTTTCTTTAGTTGCTTACGCCTTTGCAGGAGGTTTCGTCGAACTGATTTGTTAGTGGTTTTAGATAGCCTGACTACCAACCATCCAGGTAAACCCACATCGTACACCACGCCGTTGATGGTAACCAATAATCCTGAAAGTAGTAGATGTGTTCCAACAGGAATTTTTTCTTTGTCAAAATTGACTTTGTATCTCTTCAGACGCTTAGCATATGTGACCATTGCCTTTTGGTCTCTATGGCGGATGACTCTACGTTGTTGTCTTCGGAATTTCAATCCAAAGAAATGAAGGGCGAATAAAGACAGAGTGATTGTAATTCCTATTACCTCACTGTCGCTACGCGTGTATGCTACGATACCAATAAAGATCCATGTTGGTAGTAAGACAAAGAAATTGAAAACTCTCCATGCGGTTGAAGGTGAATATCTTGGTGGCACTTCACGTTCAACAGATTCATGTGCAGCAATGAGGTAGTTAGCAGTAATGGCTTCGTCCTCCCCATTCTTTGTGGTAAGTGCGGCAATGGCGTTGGCAGGAGCCTCATCTACCCATCTCCTCTTCTCTTTAGGTGATGGATCAACAATTGCCGATTCAAACTCGTTCAAGGGTGCTGCGAATCCTAGAATCAATCCCAAGGCCTTCACTCTAGGGTCTTCAGGGGCACTGATTTGCAATTCTTCGAATACATCCAATGCATCAAACCAATCCCCTGAATCAACAAAGCATAGTGAAACGGCAATTCTAGCCTTAGCTGAATTGGGGCTTCTTCTTACAGCATCAAGGGCAATTTCTAACGCTTCTTCGTGCCGTCGTTGCGCCCTCAAAGTAGCAACAGAACTAATCATGGCATGAACGGATAACGGGTCATTATGTAACGTATCTATAGATGTAAGTGGGTCCCATGAACGCAATCTTTTTTGCATTTCTTCAAGATAATCAATTGGTGAAGTATGTTCCCAATCATAGAAGTCATCCAATGTGGCTCGACCATCCCAAGGATCTAACCATTCAGCAACGAAAGAAAGAATTTCGGGTTCGTCATATCCCTCGGGTTGTTCTAATCCACGGAGTGCTTCTTTTGCTGCATCTAGCCTCCTTGAAGCGATGTGCCCTGCGGCAATTATCATCCGTGCTTCGTCATCATCTCCACCTTGCTGTGCAAGTAACTTTCTTGCAACGTCAATGGCCTCAGGCCATAATCCACGCATGCCGCACTCAAGCATTCTAGCACGGCTCTTTTCTAGTTGTACCACCAACTGATTTCCTTTGATTGTATCAGTTTGGAATCTCCTTAATCCATCTAAATCATCCTGCAAGGCGACTTTCTCAAGATGATGCCGCATCCAATCACCACCGCCGGACATGATTGCGCCATCACGCCTTTCATCGGGATTGAGATCGAACCTCAATTGTCGCATAATTTTGAATCGAGTCAAACTAAGTATCCAAGTCAGAAGAAAGATTGCTTGGCCGGCGGCAATGAACTGCCAAGTTGAACTGAGCAACGCCTCTTCTCGAAGAAGAGGAGTAGATTCTCCATAGGGCATCAAGTGACTGAATTCTTTGTAGGTCTGAAGAATCAATAACATGACGGAATAGCCGCTGAATCCAGCAAGCCCAAAGAAGAGTACTCTTCCTTGCACAACTTTCTCACTCCGTATCTCTCTAGGTCGTGCAAGAATTACACCACCGATGCCGGCGAAAGTTTGTCCCCCAAGGAACAAGTTTCTCGTCAATTCAAAAATGAATGCTAGTCCTACAACGGCAACATTCAGCATAAGGTATGATGCCAAAGTAATCTCTAGGGCTTTCAAGGAAATCATGGTTTGTAGAATTGGATTACTTTCTACAAATTGGTATATTTGCCATCCTATAATTCCTCCCAAATCTAGCATTGAATTCGCATCTATTGGATTTTCAAGTTCTACATAGACTAGAGTGACAATTCCATTGATGGCGGTAAGAGGCATGGTCGCGAGGAACAGGACAATGACGAGTGAAGTCAAGCGTTTGATAAATCCAGGTTTATCAGGGTCTATTGCAGTAGAGCGACCTTTCATAGTACGCCATTTATTGATAATCAAGGTATTCCAAGATGCGCCCATAATTCTCCCATATGCAAGAATGGTAGGTGCCATGAAAGTTAGTAATCCAAATCCTATCCAGCGAACAAAGATTTCCTGATTGCTACCCATGCCTGATTTTTGATAGCCAAAAGATACAACTGCAATGGTGCCAACAAGAACAAGTAGAATAGTAGACAACATACCATATATTCTTGTTCCAAGTGACATCTTCCCAGTGTCACTTGAATGTTTGGAAAGTTGGGCGTAGAGGGTAACGAATGGGGATATAATGATTGGAAATATCACGAGAATCCCCATCATGTAAATGACGGGCTGATAGAAGGTAGATGGATTAATGAGTAATTCTGCAACGATGAGAAGAATACCAGTCATGGCTAGAAGGTAGGCCAGAGATCCCATGGCAACCTTCGGGGCTGAAAGTAACCTCATGGTTTCCCTTTTGTTTTTTGTCAGTCTGTGAACTTCATAGAGCTCATCATCAACTTCAAATGCAACCTGAAGATTTGATAGTGAGAGTGGCAACAACCACCGCCATAGGAAAAGACCGAATATTATGGCAATTACAAGAGGGATTATCAATTCAATTTGAATTTCGCTAGCAGAAACTATGGTTGGTTCAGCTGATGCAAAGGGTAGAAAAAGGGAAGTGATGAAGGTCAAAATAAGTGATTTCGACAACGGTCGCAACCCTCGTATAGCCCCGCCCATGGAGTGACTGTGAACCTTCGGGTTCTAATCGGTTGCGTTGTTCAGGGTCATAAGACCCTGAGCGTAAGAAGTACCTATTTACTACTGTATTAATTTTCATTCAGGAAGCGTTCGATACGATCAAACGCTTCTTTGAGGACACCAATTTCGGGTAGAAATACAAGTCTGACAAATCCCTGACCATAGACAGGGCTGAAGCCAGAGCCATGCACCAACAAAACCTTTTCTTGATGTAAAAGATCGAGAACAAATTGCTTATCATCAGTCGCCCATTTAGGGTGTGTCAATTTCACAAATAGATAGAATGCGCCACCTGGCATTTGAGCATCCAAGCCATCTATAGATGAAATTCGATCCATGCAGTAATCCCGCTGAGCTAATAATTTGGCGCGATGACCATCCATCCATGTTCGATCAGAAGAGAGTCCCGCGAGGTATCCCATTTGGGCCGGGGTGGAGGCGCAAAGCCTTGACCTAAGCAACCGCTCAACTCCATCTCTGACAAGAGGCAATCTATCCATCGGGTCGTAATACGCCATGTAACCAATTCTCCAACCTGGTGCGTAGTAGACCTTGCTAACGCCGTTCAATGTGATGACTGGTACCCCACTTCCCAAACTCTCGGCTACGGCTGCCATCGAGAGGTGGTCACAATCGAAATTCAAGCCGTCATAGATTTCATCAGCGATGACGATACAGTTTGGCCATTTAGTAGCAATATCTAGAATTCCATCAATAATTTTCTGGTCGGCAACACCACCAGTTGGATTATTTGGATTTATCAAAACCAATAGTCGAACAGTATCATCCATTTTATTGTTGATATCATCTAAATCCGGAAGCCACCCATTTTCAGAGTCCAATCGATATTCAATCGTCCGACCTCCAAAAAGTGGGGGATAGGTCATGTAAGGCGGATAGTGGGGGCCGGGAGAAAGTACAGTGTCACCCTCCTGCAAGACGGCTGCAAAGATAATTTGCAAGGCTTCAGTGACACCATGGCAGACATAGACATCATCATCTCCACAATTCCAACCCTTCTGAGTCTCATCTGCAGCAATAGCCCTTCTGAGTTCGGGTAGCCCGTAAGAGTGAGAGTATCCATTCTCTTGACGCCCGAGGGATGCCTGGAATGCTTCAATCATGTGCGTGGGGGTGGGTAATCCGGGGTATGCTAGGGGGTCGCCAATATTCAGTTTAAGAATTTCGTGACCCGCTTTTTCTAATTCAGTAGCAGGAACTACGACATCGCGTATAGCATACTCAATCTGAGCCGCTCTTTCGGCTACTGAAATCGGTTTCATCTCATTCCCCTATCTATCGTTAATCTTCACCATGATTCGTGGTCAGTGCGCTGAGTTGGTGCCGCAAGAACAACTTCTTCATCTTCACCCTTTGCAATTAGCCGAGCAGCACGCATCATTGAAGCGGAACCACCAACTAATCCAACACCGCTTTCAATCAAGAATGTGAACATCGCAGGTAACAACAGCAGTGCGGAGGAAGCAGCAACAATTAGCAGAATGATGATGACTTTAACGAACGGCTTGAGGGCGGGAATAGGTATGAAAAATGCAGTAGCCAATCCTAGACAGGTGACAACAACAGCCTCGATCAATGACATCCCCGTAGTGGTACACGCTTCTCTCACAGCTTCGATGGTCCCACCTTGTTCTCGAACTCTATTGGCAATATGAATGCTGAAATCAATACCAACACCAACAAGAATTGAACCAATCATGACTGTGACAAGTGAGAGAGTCACATCCATTTGTTGCATCACTAACCACTGCATGGCTACTGTAAATACGACAGGTAAGGTAGTTAATAATGCATATCTGGGGTCTCTAAAGACCACAGCTAGAGTGAACAGCGTGGCAATAAGAGCGAATCCCAGCGAAGTCCATTGAGAACCAACAATCAACTCGTTCACGGCAATTGTCACGGCTGCAACTCCAATGAGAGGTGATGATGAAATACCACCTGGGTAATTCTGTTCAGCATAGATATTGACTTCATCAACAGCAGTTTGAGTTTCCTGCACATTCATGAATGGCATATCAATGTAAATTAAGCTACGTTGGAACGTTTCGTTAATGAACAATTGTCGAGTTTCTTGGGTCAATGAAGCGTAGAAAACATCCAGAAGGAAAATCTGAACACGTTTATTCGCATCATCTTCGGTGTTGAAGGTACTGAGTACTTTCCAAAAAGTAGCATCTTGGTCTTGTTCTCTGTCAAATATGACATGACAGACTTCTTCGCCAGTACCTCCAATTATGTCGCAGAATGGTAGAACTGCTGTGCCCGATAAGTTGACAGAAACTCCCACAGATTTCATCAGGAAGACAATACTGATGGCGTTAGTCCGATCAACTCGGTCGGTACGATTTTCAAGCATTTCAATATCTTGTAATTTAGCGAAGGGGTCATCATTTTCAGTCGAATCATCATCTCTATCACCAGCAACCGCGCCATCAACAAGTAGCATCCCAATCTGTCCAGCATTGAACTCCTCGCTGTACTGCTTCATTTTCAGTATAGGTGGTTGGCCTTCCGGGGCCATGTCAAGTAAGTCGATATTCTCCTCGACCATTGGCCGTGCCCAAAATGCAGAAGTAAGCATCAATATGATGAAGATACTGAGAGTGGTTTTGGCCCAATTAATCGGTTGTTCGACAACGAATTCAATTATCTTTGGTGGCGGATGACTGGGTTTCTTCAAATCCAATAGCATCGTTAAATTAGGAACCATAACCATGGTTAAGATATAGACAATGACAATTCCACCAGCAAGTGCAATTCCAACAGTTTTGATGGGGGCCATAGGTGTTGAAACAAGAGAGATGAAGCCAATGACCGTAGTTATGGCAGAAAGCAGCACTGCTTTACCTGTGGATTGCAAAGCGGTGGCCATTTTTTCTTCAGGTGTTCCCGATTCTTCTGCATATCTATTGGTAATGTGGAGGCCATAAGAAACGCCAAGCGCAAGCAAAATAGGTCCTACAATGATTACCGTCATTGTCACCTCATAGTCAAGAAAACCAATGATACCAAGTGTCCACCAAACAGAACAGAGAGTAGGTAAGCCAGATATGATGACGACTTTGATTCCTTGTATGATTCTGACGCGCCCCGTTTGAATCAAGTCTGAATGGAATATAAACAAACCTGAGGCGACTGCGATGATTCCCAAGGGGAATATTTGCCAAAAGAGAACAAATGAGTATTTGGTAACGGAGTTGGTGATTGGCACAGGCCCGGTCAAGGTCATTTCAAGTCCAAGACACTGAGGAGCAGTACCATTTTGTTCTTCAGGTCTTTCTTCACAGCCAGATTGTTCTTCATTCCAGTTGTTATCAAAAGAGATTTGTTCAATCCAGCATTCGGTGTAGGTGATGATGTCGGTATATGCTTCGGCCTCCCTCTGCCCACCAGTTTTACACACCTCTGGAATTTCACTGGCGTGGAATCCCGTGTCAACAACTCCGACTACTATAACGCCACGATTGGGGAAGCCGACTTGTTCTAGGGCTCCAGCCCCAACATCGCGGTATAGTTTGTCTTTAGCATTGGGAGGCAATTCGCCAATTATCTGATTGACACGATTCTGGTCGTCAGGGATGCTGTAACCACCAAGAGTTTCGCCGAGGTCATCAATTTGGTCATTTATTTGTTGCGAGAGATCTTCATCCCCTAAAGCATTCGTAACAAAGGCTTTTGCGACTCGCGGAGCAGAAGAATTTACTTCTTTGACAACAGTTGATATAGATAATATGTAGATAATCCCATCTTCACCCCCTCCATCTGAAACAACTTTATTGAGTTGTCTTTCAATAAGGTCGAACTGTTTGAGAATCTCAACGTCAGTGACGCCTTCATTTTCAGATTCCACATAAATAATCATGGCATTCGTAGTCCAATCCTCTTCTATAGTGGCGATATCATCTTTCACTCTAGAATCACTTGGCAGGTAGACTTCTAGGTCACCATTGACATTCAGTGAAGTTGTCCCAGTCCATTTATCCAAAATACCCGAATGAAACAGGAAGAACATGGTGATGAGTAGACATATCGCAACAGTAGGTGCTGGGAAGCGAGTAAGAGTCCCAATAATGGACATCTTTCGTAATTCCTTCTTGAGCCTCCTTGGTGCAGCAAGAATAGCTTCCATGGCATATTCAGTATCAATATCTCCAAGTTTTTCTTTGACCTTATCAGTAGTGGCAAATATCTTGTCAGAAATCTGCTTGGTTGGTGCTTTTGAAGGCACATCATCGTCAATATCTCTATCTGAGATCTTCCCCACCAATCAGGTCTGCGACAATTCACCCTTTAACTTCTCAGCCAAATGACCACGCTTACGCGTGATTCTGCATCAATAGGGTTTAGCCGAATTGTGGTTCTTAAGAAAAATACATTGAGGATAAGCGGTATCCTCTTGAACAGTAACATATGGCGAAGCCTTAGGGGACCCTTGCTGTTGACGTGTGATGGGGCCTGGTGGGATTCTGAATGGCAAAGCCGCGTATCAATGAGAAGCGTTGGACGATTGACCTAGAAAAGCGCATTCAAGAGGAGCACTACGCTGACAAGCAAGCGTACGATATTCGTTATGGATTCAATCCTGATTCAGACAAAGAAATTTTTGTTGTTGATACCCCTCCCCCATATCCTAGTGGGACATGGCACATCGGTGCTGTCGCACAGTATTCGATGATTGATGTAATAGCTCGCAGTCAGCGTTTGATGGGCAAGGAAGTCTATTTTCCTTGGGGGGTTGACCGAAACGGCATCAATATTGAGTTCACAGTTGAGAAAAATAGTGGTAAGAAGATGAAAACTTACGACCGTGCAGAGTTCCTAAAGTTATGCCAAGAGACTATTGAAGAGTTTACTCAAGCAATGCGTGACACGGCTAGGAGAGTCGGTCTTTCTTGTGATTTCTCCAAGGAATATTTGACAGATTCACCTGAGTATCGTGCAATAACCCAAGCCATTTTTGTCGACCTTTTCAAGCGAGGAGAAATTGTTGAGGACCTTCGACCAAATATCTACGATCCAATTGAAGGAACCACCATTGCTGAGGCTGAAGTTGAGAGGTTGCAGAGAATGACGCAACTGGTTGATGTCAGATGGACCACCGAAAGCGGCGAGGAGGTCATCATTTCCACGACACGTCCCGAACTTATCTGCGCCTGCGGAGTCGTGGTAGTCCACCCCGAAGATGGTCGATATAGCCATCTTGTTGGTCAGCAGATACACTTGCCCGTAGATGTTGCCGGTCGGTCTACCAGTGTTGAAATTCAGACTCATTCTTCTGTTAGGTTGGAATTCGGCTCTGGAGTCTTGATGGTATGTTCCTTTGGCGACCAAAATGACGTCGCTGTTTTCAGAGAATTAGGTCTCGCCCCTTTCCAAGCAATCGGTTTGGATGGTTGTATGACGGAGGTTTCAGGACCACTTTCAGGAATGTCTGTAAAGGATGCCAGGGAGAGTGTAATAGCATCTCTAGAGGCTGCAGGAAGAATAGTTTCAATAGAAGATAGGGAACAGGAAGTCCCAGTTTCTGAGCGAGGTAAGAATCCCGTCGAAATCATTCTCCTGAAAGAATGGTATGTCCGCCAAATTCACAAACAGGAGAGGTTGGCCGAACTCACAGATGAAATCAATTTCATTCCCCCTCGTAACAAACAATTTCTCCTTGATTGGATGGAGAATATTACCATCGATTGGCCAATCAGTAGGCGAAGGTGGTATCACACAGAAATCCCGATTTGGTATTCTGAGGATGGAAGTAAGGTTGCCGTGCCACAACCTGGGGCTTATGTTCAACCGTGGAGGGAAGGTCCCCCTAATGATTCAAGAGTTCTAGACCGTGAAACTAGAGATGATTTGGGGGATTATCAATCATTGGCCCACTCACTTGGAGAAATGGAGGGTGAAGAAAAGGTGTTCGATACATGGATGGATTCATCCAACTCCAATCTTTTTGTCTCTGGTTATTTGAACGAACCAGAAGTTTTTGAGCGGGCATTTCCTACTGGCATACGCCCTCAAGGCAAAGAAATTGTAAGAACGTGGCTTTACTACACACTATTGAAATCAGCATTATTGTTCGATAAACCAGGGTTTGAGAATGTATGGATTGATGGGCTTGGAATGGATCCTTGGGGCCGTAAAATGTCTAAGTCACTTGGAAACGGAATTGATGCAGATTCTGTTCTTGAGTGCGGGGCAGGTGGCCGCACCGGTTCATGGAAGGTGAAAGGCCCAAACAATAGTGTCCAGTTGAAAGCAAACAAAATTGGTTCTGAGTGCTTCCGTTTGTGGAAGGCTTGTGATGCCCAAGTAGGGGATGATTTCCAGATTAATCCTGAAGAAATAGAGGCTAAATATTATGGGGTTTTGACCAAGTTGTTCAATGTGGCACGCTTTGCCAGCCAGTTCGAAGTGCCTGAAAATTTGGATACCCCGCCATCTGATTTACCACCATCGGACCGTTGGATTATTGCTGAATTTTGTAATCTCAACAAGGTAGTCAATAATTCTTGGAATGCTATTGACATTTACACTGCAGCCCAATCAATCAAGAATTTCGCGACAGGAATATTACCAAGTCACTGGCTTGAGATGGCCAAGACTAGACTATATGATGACGATTCTGCAGCAGCTTGGACGATTCATAGAATAGTGCGAGATTTGCTTACAATGTTCTCTCCTATTTGCCCATTCTTTAGCCATCATCTCTCAACTACACTTTATGGGGTTTCGGCTGTAGATATCCGTGAATTCCCTGATGTCCCAGATCAATCACTTGGCGATACTGATGAAGGTGTGAGGTTGCGAGGATTAACTACGGCTTTAGTCGAGTTCAATTCCGAGACCTGGAAGGCCAAGAAGGATGCAGGACTCTCACTGAATTCTCCAATAGAGGGAATAGAGGTACCATCTGTTTTGTCAGAAATCAAAGATGCATTAACTGCGATGCACAAACTTGAGTGATTCACAAGAAAAGGGATTAGATCCTTGCAATCATTAAATCACTTCAGGATTGAGAATAGATCTAGGCCTTCGTCCATCAAGGAAGTCAATAATTAGAGTAGCCATTTCTTGGCCTATTCTTGCTTGCGCTTCATATGTGGCAGCACCTATGTGTGGGGTCCCGTGGAAATTTGGGTGGTGTATTAGTGGGTTGTCTAGGGCCGGTTCAACTTCAAACACATCAAGTGCAGCAGAGGACAAGGTACCACTTTCAAGCGCTTCCAAAACCGCCACCTCATCTACAATTCCACCTCGAGCGCAGTTGACAAGATGGTTTCCACACTGAACTCCATCGATGCCAACAAGTGGCATCATCTGTAATCTTTCTCTGTTAACCAGATGATGTGTTTCTTCGGAGTGATTACAATGAATTGAGACGTGAGTACACAACCTGAAAACCTCATCGATATCATCGTGCAGTGTGCAGTGTTGATCTGCGGCAACCTCAGGTGAAAGGTAGGGGTCGTATGTGTGTAAGGTCATACCGAGTGAGCGGGCTAGTTTCCCCACACCTTGAGCAATTCTTCCAAAACCAATCAAGCCGAGTCTTTTTCCAGAAAGTTCAGTTCCTCGCAAACTTTTTTTTGCCCATTCGCCACTTCTTAGTGTGCGGTCTCCAGTGGCAATGTGGCGTGTGCATGAGAGTAGGTGCCCAATGGTCAGCTCTACCACAGCATTGGTTGAAGAAGTAGGAGTATTACATACTACAATTTTTGATTTTTTTGCAGCATCCATGTCAATATTATCAATTCCTACACCGGCTCTTCCTATCAATTTGAGAGAGCCATTTCTGCCGGATGATGAGTAAATCACCTTGTCAGTGATTTTTGTAGCACTTCTGATGACTACAGCATCAAAATCAGCAAGAGCACCATTATCCAACTCATCTATTGAATAGTGCTTGAGAATTACTTCGTGTCCCGCCGCCTCTAGTTGTTGAATGGCATTTTCGTCCATGCCGTCAGTGACCGCAATACGTCCCATAATTTATAGGCGGACACCGGACTTCAATCAAGATTACTACTAATAGTTCAATCATCACAAATGTAACTAGTTTCCGCGCGAGGATTGATAATCTGTTACTATTGGTTAAGTGTAGGTATGGGTATGACGTACAGTATAGAACCAATAGAGGCAGAAGCGCATTGTGACGGACCGTGTGGGGTCTATGACCCAGCATCTGCGAGAATAGCCGCTGAAGCAGTGCAATCAATGACAACCAAAATGCTTGCTCTTGAATGCCCAGATACTACGAATTCAGCGTCTATGGCTGCGTACCTTAACACAATGGGACGCTATGCAACCATCAAGGAAGATGAGGCACAGAAATGTAAGGATGAGTTACTGATTTTATGGTCTGACTTCTTCAAGCCGAATCATCTTGATTCTATACCAAATCTGCACGATATCTTTTGGAATGCTGCAAAGTTGTGCAGTGCTTGCAAGGTAGAGGTTTCCTCAGCACATGCACAGGAATTGATAGATGCATGTGAGGAAATCCACAATATTTTCTGGGCGGCGAAAGGTCTTGAAGTGCCCTGGATACGCGCCAGTTGAGTGGAATTGATGCTAGACACCCCTAATCAAACATGTCCCATCATTGTCAATGGCGACAGCATGTGGCCAACCATTTGTGATGGCGATCAGGTAGTGTGTGAGGTGGGATATTACGAGTCAACTAAACCACGTGTCGGCGATGTGGTTCTCTGTATTCATCCATTGAAACCATCTGTAAGGGTAATAAAACGTATTTCACAAATTCATTCAGGTGCCAGAGTTTTTCTCAAAGGAGATAACCCTGACCCGATAGCAACAACTGATAGCCACGCATTTGGTTTGGTCGCAAGAGAACAATTACTAGGCAGAATACTCATTTCTCCCAAATCTTGACCGTTCTCTTCATCAATATGGTTGAGTGCGCCTAACTTGTGGATTGGTCAATTGATGAGCCTACTTCCCTAGCTTTGGTGGTAGGTCTACTAGTTGCCCCGATGCTTTTTTCAATCCCAACCCAAAGACTTTGGAAGAAGCGTGTATTGAAATCAGAAATTCACAAGAAATATAGAAAAATGGTCCAAGGGATCCTCACACACGGGTATCCATTGCAAATCTTCCGCGCCTCACTAGACAAAGCTGCTCGTGGATGGGGTTTGGATGAGAAGGAACAAGGTCGAATAGAGAGTGATATCCTATACCCACTAAACACAATGCATTTCTTGATTCTTCCATCAATGGTATTGTGGCCACTCTTATCAATTTTCGCAGTTTTTCTCATTCTACCTCTCATTCCACTATTACGTTTTACAGAATGGTTGATGATAGATCGAGGGGCGCTTGCTTGGATAGTTAAACTGATTAAGAAATACACAAATTGGCAACTAATTGGCGTCCCAAAACTTGCTCGAGATGCGCGCAGAGGTGATGTATGGATTCACGCTCTTCACCGGATGCCAACTACTGTGTTTCTAGGATTGTTCGCTTATCTTGTAATTCACTATCTATCGTTGCCTGATATATATGCTCTAGCTTGCGCCGGTGTTGTCTATCTCATCCTGGCCTCACTTGCGATTATAACTGCAGTAGCCATCGATGGCGAACTAGCATTTGCTGATAATGCACAGAGAAGAATCATTCCGCTTGAATCAATATTGCAGGATTTATTGACTCCAGTTGTCGGTATTGGTTTGTTACTATTATTGGGGCGCCAAGTTTTCTTGACCATAACATTCCCCGGATCGGGGTTGCATGATCCGATCATTTTTGCAATCTCAGTACTAGTGGTTCTCTATACTGCAACAATAGTTGGTGCCTTGATAGAGTGGGCGGCAGCTCGACGGGCAAAACTGATGCGAGATGCTTTTCACTTGCAGTTGATTGAGGATGAAAACCCAGAATTATATGCATTTACAAGAAATAGGGATGGTAGTCTAAGTTTGCGTCTTATTTGTATGCTGAAGGAATTCTTTGAGAATGAGCACCGCTTCCCGGAATTATCTCTTGAAGCCACAATTAGATTTGAGGATTTGATGGCGCTACCCTCACTTGTTGAGGAAGGTGTAGTAACTCTTCCACCCAAAAAACCAACTAGGAACTCTAGCAAGGTAGTCACAGAAGAAGCGATTAAACCGGACCAGATTGAGGCACTAGTGGCAGCGGATATAGCAGATGAATCAAATATATTATGATTATTTCACGCAAAACTAATGCCGCAACTACAAGCCTTACTAGCATTAGGATTTTCAATTTTGAATCCTCCACCCATCAAGGTATCTTGAAAATCAATTACAATTCCTGCAAGTAGGCTACTATCATAATCTGATATTGCTACTTGGATTCCGTTAACTTCACTAAATTGATAACCATCCTCTTTAGGCATGTCAACTATCTCCATATCGTATAAATAGCCTGAACAGCCACCCCTGTGGACGGCAACTTTGAGAACAACATTATTTGGTTCCATATTCAATAACTCACGCAATTTTTGTGATGCAATGTCTGAGACATCGATATCAATGGGCACGATTTCATATTCTTCATCAGTAGATAGAGACTGGGAAATAGCTCCAGTATCAGCAGGGCAATCCATTGTAGTGCCCACTGCCCCATGCTTGATTAATTCATGTATTCAATTGGTCAATCAGGATTTCAAAAAAACAGGGAGTGTCGCCTTCATCTGAACAAGTTCTTTCGACAGCGATTTTGCTAATTCCAAACTTTTCTTCGATGATGCCTTCTAGAATCCCTTCATCAAGATGACAAAAAGGACTACCAAATTGCGGCGCCTTCCCACATGCACCAGCATCATGCACTATTATTGAACTAGGCGGGTCGCCAATAATTTCCATCTCTCCCATCCCCATTTCCTTCCATTCTTCTGATAGTAAACTCCAAAATTCTACATCTGAACTAGCATTATTATCCATTTCAATTGCTATTTCCTCACCAATTCTCTTGCCAACAATTCGCATCAAATCAGTCACATTTAATCCAAGTAATTCAAATTCAGGAAGATTTGGTTGTGGTGTCAGAATTGGTTCACCATGGCGAAGAATAGCATTAGTCCACCCCTCATTATCAGGATGTTGATCTTCCACATCTCTAGCAATAATTTCCTTGAATCTACGATAAAATGAACCGCCACCCAAATTGATATGAAGCGGCTGAGTATTTTCACCTCTTTCAACAAGAATTTTTGCTGTTGATATTGGTGTTGCATTATTCCAAGCAGATTCAATGAGTTCTGTTTGAGTTGAAAGGAATGAAGGCGCTTCGATAACAAGTCCGGCATCTTCCTTTCCTCGGCCCACAGGATTCTTTTCAACGGAGACATTTTGAACCGCTACTTCACCATCAATTATGCAGCCATGCATGGAGATTGAATAACTGTGCCGGATTTCTATTCTCTCGTCGAGATGCTCATAATATTTCAGGGTCGTTTTATCTAAGGCGGCGAGAACTCGTACGGAAACACCCCTACCTACTGCATCATTGGAGGCCCTAAGAGCTCCAGTTTTAACAAGGTGCAGGATTCCATATTTGCCGAGTACAAGCCAAACTGAAGTTTCAGAATCGTCGATGACCCTCTCCATGGCAGCATGGATGTAACTCCGCTCTTTCACTACAGTGAAGATTGCATCTTTTTGGGAGTGGTTTTCTTGGCGGTAGTTTCGTGTTTTCCCTTTCTTAAATTCGTCTAGATGACTTTTAATTCTTCTCAATTCTTGTTCTTCATGATTGATTAATTGCTGAAAGACATCTTCAATCACAAGACCAGTGAATCGCATTGGTTTATCCAATGTTGACATCACTAAACCTCGTTCTTGAAGTCTCTTCAGAGTATTGTAGGAATCCATTCTGCTGATTCCAATAATGCGCCCAATAGCACTAGCCTTCAATGGTTCAGAAGTTGCCAGCAGGATAATGACACTAGCCTCCTTTTCATCGAGACCAATATCCATGAGCCTCTCGTTTAACGAAGCGCCCTCCTCATCCATGGTGTTCCGCGTACATTCAACCGTTTTCAATTAATTGTTTTGTTGAGAATGTAGAACGAAGCATTAAGGGTGGCAATCACAGTAGCATTTCATGGATGGGGGTGTGACCAATAGTAAGCCTATCCAAGTCTGGCGCCATGGTAATCTTAATACAAGTAAGGACATACTTGCAAACGAACATCCGCTCCAATTATCAATTAAAGTAGGCGGGGAATTAAAGTCCTTGGGGATGCTGTTGAGAACTCCTGGAGATGATGAAGATTTGGCTCTTGGTTGGTTGTTGGGAGAAGCGATTATACAATCTATAACGCCTGTTCTAGCAATTAGCTGTGAATCAGGAAAAGTTACAGTTGAATTAGATGCCTCACAATTCAAATTATCAGAAATTGATTCAAGAAGATTCACAATCACCTCAAGTTGTGGTCTTTGTGGCAGGGAAACCTTGGAAGGTTTGGTAATACCTAGTAGACTTTCACTATCTAACGAGCAGTGGTTAAAACCTGAGGTTTTGACTAAATTGCCGACCAGTCTTGCCACCTCTCAAGAATATTTTGAAGTGACTGGTGGACTGCACGCCTCGGCTCTTTTTGATGAACAAGCAAATCTCATTCAAGTGAAAGAGGATGTAGGACGCCATAATGCATTAGACAAATTGATTGGTTCTAGATTGAAAGAAGAAGGACTGCCTGCTGAGCGACAGATCCTCATGCTTTCGGGGAGAATCGGATATGAATTAGTTCAGAAGGCGGCCTTTGTAGGAATCCCGGTAGTGGCGGGTCTTGGCGCCCCTACATCTATGGCGGTAGATGCAGCAAGAAGTGCAGGTTTGACATTAATTGGTTTTCTCAAACAAGATAAATTCAATGTCTACAGTGGTACTTGGAGATTGGAATAACCAGTCCCAAAATTATTAGTTGAATAACGCCGATGCGCGAACATTGACAAAGCCGAAGGCTTTAGGCGTGCTAACGCAAAGTTCAATATTCCATATGTGGTGAATTAATGACTCCTGAAAAGAATGGTTGGAACCCTCAGCAACCAGGCCACATATTGCTTCATCAATTACGTTCTGAAATACAAGAAAAGGGGGCATTATCAACAGACAGAATCGGTGAAATTGCCCTTCAATTTAGCACAACTCCGGCCAAGGTTCGAGGTGCGATTGGATACTACAGCGAGTTGACCCAAGAGAACCATACTGTGAGAGTGTGTATAGGCGAGTCATGTCGCTCAAGAGGGTCTCCTAACACCATTACTTTACTTGAAAGTGAGGGTGAGGTAGTAGGGAAACTCCACTGTGCCGGATTATGCTCTACTGGGGTTGCTGTGCTTTATGATGATGAAGCAAATAATTGTAAATCGCAAACCGGAGACGGCTTGAATTTGTACCTAAGTTGTGATAGTGCATCTGTAGCACTTGGCTCAGAAGTTATTGCTGAAGAAATTATTGGGAACAAATTTGACAATGTATCTTTGACTAGAACGGGAAGTAGGGGATTGTATCACCTTGAACCAATGTTAGAAGTTGATATTGATGGTTTAAGGCATGGATTTGGCCCTATTGCTGCAAGTGATGTAACCAATGTTCTAAGCGCTATTAGTGATGGAGTTCCACAATCTCACTCACTTCATCTTGGTGAGATTAATAAGCATCCAGAAATGGTTAGCCAACAAAGATTCGCTATGGCTAGATTGGGCCTTTGTGAACCAAATGATTTACAATCTCAGCAGGAATTAGGTGCATATTTGGGATTAGGTAAAGCAGAATTAAATGGCCCAGAATCAGTACTCGCTGCTTTGGAGTCTGCCGGACTTCGTGGCCGAGGCGGTGCAGGATTCCCAACACATTTCAAATGGGCCGCAGCAGCTCGTGAAAGTGACCCAACCAAACATGTAGTGGCAAATGCGGACGAAGGAGATGCTGGTACTTTCATTGATAGGATGATTATGGAAGGTGACCCTCACTCACTGATTGAAGGCATGGCAATATGTGCACTTACAATTGGTGCCACTGATGGATGGGTATACTTGCGAAGTGAATACCCTGATTCAAAGAAGACTCTCCAAGCCGCTATTGATTCGGCTCGAGAAGTTGGAATACTAGGTCCAAATTTTGATATCACTATCGCAGTAGGTGCAGGATCTTACGTCTGTGGGGAAGAAACAGCACTGCTTGAAAGTCTAGAAGGAAAGCGTGGTGAAGTAAGAGCACGCCCCCCATACCCAGCCCAAGAAGGATTGTATGGGCATCCAACTATCGTCAATAATGTTCTAACTTTTTCACTTGTGGCCGCAATAATGAGGGAGGGTGGAGACACTTACGGTGCCATTGGCACAGAAGCAAGTAAGGGCACTGTAGTTGCACAACTGGTTGGAAATACTCAGAAACCTACTTGTGTAGAAGTTCCTTTTGGAGGTACAGTCAAAGAGTTGTTTGATAATCACTCATCACTTGAAGGTGTTACAGCCGTTCAGGTAGGTGGGCCCCTTGGTTCGGTTTTCAAAACTGAGGAATTAGCGAATATTGAACTTTCATTTGAAGGATTAACCGACGCAGGTGGGATATTAGGCCACGGTGGTTTTGTTTGTTATGGCTCTGATTTCAATCCACGCTCAGAAGTTATTGAATGGATGACATTTTTCCGCGACGAGAGTTGTGGGAAATGCACACCATGTCGTATTGGCACCCAAAGGGCTCTAGAATTGTTAGTAAGAATTGGTACAGATGAAGAAAAACCAGGTGATAGGGATTTGCTAGATGACCTAGATGATGTGATGACATCCACTTCTTTGTGTGCTTTGGGAGGTTTAGCAATGAATCCAGTTCGTTCTTCTATGACTCTCTGGCCAGATGCTTTTGGAGGTGTTGGGAATGAATGATACCTTTTCTCTGTCAATAGACGGACAAGATATGATCGGCCGTCAAGGACAAACAGTAATGGAAGTTGCTAGAGAAAATGGCGTAAACATTCCTAGTATGTGCGACTCACCTCACTTGAAATCATTTGGCTCGTGCAGATTGTGTATAATTGAAATTGATGGTCAAGCTGGAACCCCGTCATCATGTACCACTCCGGCCCTAAAAGGGATGGATGTTCACACAACTTCAGAGAGGTTGTGGGACCTAAGGCGTGGGATTACTGAATTGTATGTAAGTGAGCACCCACTTGATTGCTTAACATGCACTGCAAATGGCGATTGTGAATTACAAGATATTGCTGGGGAAGTTGGTCTCAGAGACATTAGATTTGACAATACCCCTGATTGTGAAGATGTGCCTATTGACAGGTCAAATCCTTTCTTTTCATTTGATGCTAGCAAGTGCATAGTTTGTTCAAGATGTGTTCGTGCATGCGACGATATTCAGACCACCCATGCCTTGTCTATAGATGGCAGGGGTTTCTTCAGTAGAATTATTGCAGGAGCAGATGTCCCATTCATGGCATCGGATTGTGTATCATGTGGGGCCTGTGTAGATGAGTGCCCTGTAGGTGCTCTTGAAGACACTGTTGAGCGCTCTTTTGGAGTGCCAGATAAGTGGGTTCGTACAACATGTGCCTTCTGTGGCGTAGGGTGTCAATTTGATGCTGGGACTAAAGGTGGAAAATTAGTCACAATGAAAGCAGCCGCTGATTCACCTGTTAATCAAGGACATTCTTGTGTCAAGGGCAGATTTGCATCTGCTTATGTACATCATTCAGAAAGACTAACAACTCCAATGCTCAGGGAATCTACCGAAGATGAATTTCGGGAGGTCAGTTGGGATGAGGCCTACTCTTTCATGGCCAAAAGATTACAATCTACGAAAGATCAACACGGTCCAGATTCAATTGGTATTATTACCTCTTCACGTTCAACTAATGAACTCAATTACCTAGGTTCGAAATTTATGAGAGCAGTAATAGGCACTAACAATGTAGATAATTGTGCTCGAGTTTGTCATTCTGCAACAGTAAAAGGAATGATGACAGTATTTGGTGCTGGTGCTGGGACTAACAGTCTTGGCGATATTGATGTTACAGATCTTTTACTGGCTTCTGGATGTAATCCAATACACGGCCATCCAGTCACAGGTTCACGAATTGGAAGAGCTCGTAAACGCGGAATGGGATTGATTGTTGCCGACCCTAAGGATACAGAATTAGCAAAAATGGCTGATATTCACTTACAATTAAGACCGGGTACAAATGTTGCTTTGTTCCAAGGTATAGCACATGTAATTATCCGAGATCAATTACAAGCGAGTGATGAGTGGATGGCTAATAGAACAGAAAATCTTGAACCATTCAAAGCAATGGTTGCAGAGATGACGCCACAAGCATGTGAGAAAATAACGACAGTATCAGCTGAATTAATTGAAAAGGCAGCCAGACTCTATGCGACTGCACCGGCTGCAATGTCTGTACATGGACTTGGTATGACTGAGCATAGCCACGGTTCTGAGGGTGTAATGTCACTCTCAAGTCTGGCATTACTGACGGGCAATGTGGGTCGTCCTGGAACTGGAATTAATCCACTCCGGGGGCAAAATAATGTGCAGGGTTCATGTGACATGGGGGCCCTTCCAAATGTTTTCACAAATTATCAATCAGTTACTGATGATAATGTCAGAAAAGCCTACGAAAAGTCTTGGGGTGTTTCATTATCACCAACTCCTGGGATGACATATCCTGTGATGCTCGATAAGGTGTTTGAAGGTGCTTTCCGAGCCTTGTACATGATTGGTTCAGACATTGCCCACACAGATCCTGATAATACAAGTGTACAACGAGCTCTCTCTAATCTCGATTTATTAGTGGTGCAAGATATTTTCATGTCTGAATCAGCCAAGTATGCTCATGTTGTACTTCCCGCAGCATCGTTCCTTGAATCCGATGGCACCTATACTAATGGTGAGAGGCGAGTACAAAGAATACGTAAGGCAATTGATGCACCAGGTGTAGCAAAACAAGATTGGATTATTGTTGCAGAACTAGCCGAAGCGATGGGCCACCCGATAATATACTCTGATAATGTATCTGATGTGTGGGATGAATTAGCCTCACTAACACCCAATTTTACTGGTATTTCTTATGATCGTTTAGAATCCCCCGAAGCTATTCAATGGCCAGTTCCAAATGTTGAACATTCTGGAACTAAAGTGATGCATCAAGAGGTATTCCCTAGAGGTCTAGGTAATTTTTCGGCGCCTGAATACGCAGAACCTAATGAACAGGCATCTGAAGATTACCCCTTCATACTCGTCACAGGCAGAAATCTCTTCCATTACAATGCCGGAACGCAGACTAGAAGAACTGATTTGCTCCAATTCAGGCCAACTGATATCCTAGAAATGCACCCTGAAGATGCTAGTCGGATGGGTATTGTTGAAGGCCAAGAGGTCTATCTATCAAGCCCGCGGGACAAAGTTAAGATGAAAATTAATTTGACAAATGATGTTAGAATTGGTAACTTATTCACAACTTTCCATTTCCCTGAAGTTGCGGTGAACTCTGTTCTCAGTGCTTCTTCAGATGGTTATACGAAGTGTCCAGAATACAAGGTCCAAGCAGTTGCAATACTACCCTGTTAATGTCTAAACACCATCAATTATTGAGTTTGGCATAACGCTTCAACTTCTTCTGTTGCTCCTTTTGTAGAATTTTGCATCTACGAATTTGCTCTTTTGCCATCTTTGATTGATCACCTATAAGGGGACTGACACGCTTTGAAGACATTCCCTGTTCGAAACACTTGATGCCATCATCATATCTCTCAACTTCGGCATAAGCTGTACCCATATTGTAGAGAGTTGCTCCAGTAACACCAGTGGGATTGACCTGCATCGCTTTGTGGTAAGCCTCAATACATTCACTGAACTTCTTAAGGTAGTAAAATGTATTACCTCTAGCGTTAAGAATCCGAACAATCATTTCATCATCATCAACAAAAGTGGGAAGGGCTCGGTCAAAACAGGATAGTGCTTCATCATATTTTTCATCAGCGAGTAGGGCCAATCCTTTGTTGTACCATTGTACATCTTGGTTAGCAATTGAACTACTGTCTATTTTCCCGGTCCCAATTATAGGTGATTGAGATTCATTTTGTGCTTGAGTGTCAAGGGCTACCTTTGCCAAATCAACTTCAGGCGAAGGTTCTGCTTGTGGAGTGGATTCAGGTTCAGGGACATTATCAAGAGTAGCTTCTGCAGCAACAATTTCAGCCGGGGCAGGAGAACTTTCCACAGCGCTTTCTTCAGACTCTTGTACGGTAGGTTCGCTAATATCTGCCCATGGATCATCCCCCCAAGGGTCATCTTCAACAACTTCCGTCTCAGGCTCAGACTCAGATCCCTCATCAACTTCAACAGTTTCAGGCTCTGGTTCAACAGCAACCTCTTCAGGCTCAGGTGAAATGCTTGTAAGAGAAACATTAGCTTCAGAAGTTGAAAGACTTTCACCGGATAATGAGGTAATCTTCTGTCTGCATTTGTCAGCAGTTGTTTGGTCTCCAGCAGCAACGAAGGTTTTCATCATCCCCTTCCACAAATCAGAGTTATCACGGTCTGTTTCAATAAGTGCTCTCCACGCCTTGACTGCTTCAGGATAAGAGCCGGTCAATGTTAGTGCCCTTGCTCTTAGTATTACATTAGAGGGTACATCATCATCAGGGATGTATTTGAGCGCTTCATTAGCGAGTTCAGGTCCTTCAGGAATTGTTGTTGGGATTTCAGTGGCCATGTCAAGGACTTCACCTTCACCTTCACCAATAGCGATAAGAATTTCAGCGAAGGTAATTCCACCAGCATGATTAGGTTGGTGAGTCAAGAGACACCTCCATGCATCAATTGCAGCAGGTAATGCCCCATTATCGGTGTGAATTTTTGCCAGTGCTGCAGCTGCCTTTGAGTAGTCAGCGCGCAGTCCCAAAGCGGCATCATAACAAGCCACTGCGCTTTCTTCATGGCCATTTCGCTTGTGTAGTGCGCCTAGATTGTACCATGATGCAGCATCAGTATTGTCCAAATCGAGAGAATAGGTAAATGCTTCAATTGCGCTGTCTACCATTTCAAGTTGAGCCATGGAAGCAGCAGCAATTCTCCACGCACGAGGATGCTCTGAAGCGGAGTCAAGTAATAATTCTCTCAGCAATTCTAGTGCATCTTCGGGTTTGTTCTGCTTCACTAACTCAGATGCCTCTGCGACGAAAGTCTCAACATCTATTTCTGGTTCAGGGACCATTTCAATTACGGGTTCTGGGTCAGGAGTTGGTTCAGGTTCAGGAGTTGGTTCAGGTTCAGGAGTTGGTTCAGGTTCAGGAGTTGGTTCAGGTTCAGGAGTTGGTTCAGATACAGGTTCAGGTTCATCTGGTGCCTTGGATATGATATTAGCAAGTTCACTGTGAGAGGGGAAGGCGATTAAACCGAGTTGGGCATACTGCAGGGCATCAGAGGTTGAGCCTGTTCTATCAAGGAGGACCGCAAGATTGGCTGCGGCAGGGCCGTGGTCGGGTTGCATATCGATGCAAACTTTGAACGCCTTAACAGCCTCGTCAACTTGGCCAGACATTTCATGGATTACTCCACGATTGAACCAAGCCATACCATTACTGGGGTCTTCAGCGATTACAGAGTTGAATATCTTCAAGGCTTGTTGTTCTCTACCTTCTGACACCAATAACTCACCTTTTGAGAGAAGTTCATCAATATCCATATTCCCTTCCCCCATTGCGATACTATTTGGACTATTAGTTGGAGTGTCTGTTAAAGTATCATCATCGTCTACCGATGCTTGTTCATCTAAAGTAGGATCTTGATTCGAAGAGCCAACGGCCTTATCTTTGACTTTCTCAACTATTTCACTACCAGTTTGGGTTACTGTTGACCAAGCAGGAATAACATGATCATCGATTTTTTGATTGACTTTCTGGAGGGTCTGCCCACCTTTGTCATTAACAGAACTGACCACTCCCTTTACTTCCGACCCAATTATTGATACAATTTCAGTGGTTTTATCTTTGACACTGGCCTTCTTAGGAGGTACACCAAAAAGCCCTCCTTCACATTTAGGGCACACAGGTTCTCGGCCATTCAATAGATGGCCACAGTGAGGGCAATTCTCGTGTCCGTGGTCAGCCATTGGGTTCACTTAAACATTCACCATCAAGTACTACGGATAAGTGTTCGCTGTAACCGCATAACTCGTGTGCGCGCGTAGTAAGTGTTTAAATCAAACAAAACTTAATGAGAAATATAGGATCAAATGGCACCACCCTTGACTAATGATTCCAAGTGATCTACGGTACGTTTAGCTGCGGCGGCAACTTCCGAATCACTATCCTGCATAGCCTCAGCAAGAATAGGTACAACGGCTGGATCAGGATAGCGAGCAAGAATTTCTACTGCTAATCTTCTGATACCAGCAGATTCATCGTCAACCGCTGAAATCACTGCATTCATTGCTTGGTCACTAGAGAAGTTACTGAACTGCTTGAGGGCAGCAAATCTCACATCTACATTATCATCACTCAAACCATGTCGAAGAAGTGGGATATCTGACGGGTGAGCAATCCTTCCTATGGCTTGGTGTGCGAATTGACGAACTCCTGAATCGCTATCTCGTATGGCTTCAGCAAGTATTTCGTTAGCAATTGAATCCTCAAGTCTACCAAGTGCGGTAACACAACCTCTTCTAACGAGAGGATCTTCATGTTTTATGCCATGAAAAAGGGATTCGAAATGACCTATAATCACCAGTGATGCAGTTGCTGCGGTATGCAATTCCTTGTCGGCCAATAATTCAACGAGAGCAGAGGCGCCACCCGAATCACCAATCATTCCCAAGGCTTCAATAGTTTTGATTCTGAAGTCGATATCTTTATTCTCATCCTTTACCATCTCAGCAAGTTTAGGTGTGGCCCTACGGCCTATCCTAAAAGCCATTTCAGGATCTTTTCCTGCAACTGCGACACCCTCTTGGATAGTACGATTAATTCCGACTATACGAATTACAGTTTGAATAATCATGAAATCTATTGAAAGTAGAATAAACATGACCAAATTACGTCCACCTGTGGCTGCTAATTTGACTCCGGAAATATGTACACCATATACCTCTGACCAATCTAAGAAGGAACGAAATAATAAATCCAAGCCGAAAAGACCCCAAGTTTTCCATGTAGTTTCATCAGGCGTATCGAATAGGTCAAAAATAGAATGAGAACTATGCAAAATCAGGGGGACTATCAGAATCATCTGAACAGCAGCCAATGCCGCAGTCAGGCGAAGGTCAGGGAGGCTGTCTGGACTATGGTCCACCAATTTCTTAGCAATATTAGCACGAAATCCTTCGTTTTGAGCCCATGCACGACCTATTGCTAGAACGCCGATATATCCTATCCATAAGGCAACAAAACCAACCATCAATGGAGCAAAGATTGCTGATGCATAAATTCCAGCGTAAACAATGAGGAATAGTGAGTGCCGAGGTATCGGATTGACAATGCCTACCCCGAACAATTTGGCAAAGTTGCCGAGGAACTCATCTATGGAATGAAAGAAGTGCTTCAACTTCTCCACCTCAACACCACCAAGTCGTACGCTTATGCCACCACCTTTGATGGTTTCATCGTCAGTTATGCGCAAGTGGCCGAATCAAAACAATTCGTTATTTCCCGACATCTCATTAATGAGGTTGCCTCCCCCTACCTCAGATGCCCCCTGGTTGGTACATTCTGTTGCTGATATGCGCTCTTTGTGGAGCTGGAGCTTGGTACATACGAAATTTCACTGAAAAAGTAGAATGGCTAAGGTTGACGGCAGCGATTGGTATTTGTTCTATGCTTGCTCTTGTGGCGTGGACTTGGCAAATTGTTTAGGTGATAATATGGCAAAAATTGAGGTAGATGATGGAGTGAGTGAATCATCTCTCTCTGAGGTATTCCCAGTGCGCGCCCCCGTATGGTGGGGGAGGAGAGGTGAAGCGTTCCTAAACTCAGAGTTGCCAGGCGTTTCTGGTCGTTTTGTGGTATTGATACATAGCAAGTCATTTCGAAAAGTGGAGAGAATCTTAGCAAAACTACTCAAAGCACCTAGAGAACTACGACGACCTCTAGATGACATGAACAGCCTACTTTGGGAATTATGTAACGGTCACCGCACATTTGAGGAGATAGTGGTGCTGATGGATGAGATGTTTGATGAGAAGGTGGCTCCAGCGCCTGAGAGGACTGAAGCGGCTTTACGTCAGCTTGGCGAGCGGGGATTCATCCTCTTCTCTCGTACTGAATTTGAGGATGTCTGGCCAACTGGTCCGGGAATAGATCCAGAAGGAATTATACAACCGAAAGAGGGAATTGATTCTGAGCCGATAGATGGCGATGTTGTTTGAGTTCAATTGCTACTACCGCATCGGGCACAGACTTGTTGCCCAACTCTACATTCAGCATGACTATAGATTCCACAATCAGGACATTCAATCCACTTGTCATTCGTTGTGAGGTTTCGTTGGCAGAAGCCACAGTTCACTTGAGGTAAGCCTTGGCCTTCGTTTGAAGTGGTAGTGGCTTCAATTGAATCAGAGGATACATCAGATGGATTATCAGATTGAGTCTCGACACTGGGATCACCATCTTCCACAACTGTGGCTGTAGTCCCCAAGGAAGCAAGGGCAGAGGCGGTATCTATTGCAGAGGAGCCCTCTTGGGTGGTTGGATCGGGTTCGGGTGTGACTCCGAGACTACCGAAAGCAGTAGCGAGATTACCTGCTGGTTGGTGTTGTTGTGGAACTTGTTGCTGAGGAGTTGGTTGGAATGCTTGTTGTGTTTGAACTGGTTGCTGATGTACCTGCGAAGCGTAGGAATTTTGTTGTGCGACGGCTTGATGTGCGGCTACTGATTCTGCGTGTTCAGCAACCTCTTGTCTTCGATACTCTACGATTTTATCTTCGGTCCATCCAGCTGATCTGAATTGTTCATCAGTGAATGAACTAGGTTGTGGTTGTACTGCAACGACAGGTTGAACCGGGGTGTTAGTATGCTGAATTTGGGGCGCAGGTGTCTGTTGAACAGAAGCGCTGTCATCATCCTCATAATCATCATCCTCAGCACTTTTACGCTTTTTGTTAATGGCAACAACCATACTGAAGACAAAAATTAGGAAGAGCAAACCTACTGCACCGATAACAATTGGCAACTGTTCTTCAGTTGTCCCAAATCCAAGGGAAATGCCACCTTCTTCAACGACTGTAGATTGTACATAGACATCTGGCTTAGTTGACCAAAAGGTCTCATTATCGCTTGTGATTGTGAACTCCAAAGGTACAAATTCAACTTCACTAGGTGTAGTCAATTCACAATCCCATGCCGCTCTGCGCCCATCAGGGTCATTTGAAGAAGGCATCACTTTCATCCATTGAAAAGAAGGTTCTTGTTGGTTATCACAGATGATAGACCAAACCTGACCTCCACTGACTTGAAGTTCTAACTCTTCAGTGAAAGAAGAATAACTGGTAGCGTTGATCTTGAATTGCATTCGTTGTCCTGCTTCTAAGACACTGGGTTCATTAAATGAATGAGTGAAAACCAGTTCTCTATGTGAGGTGACTGATAAAACTAATGTACGGTTGATGGTCTGGGGATTTCCGAGATTATCGTCACTTGATTCAAAGACGATAGAAAAAGTGATGTTACTACCTACAGGGACATCAGAGGCTACACCAATCAACCATTCTAGTGTTAATTCCTGTTGTGGGGGGAGAGGTGTATCCAACCATTGATTCAGAGTCAGACTTTGGCCACCATTAGATAGCGTCGAGGTAATACCAGGGAAAATGGTATCAGCCACGATTCTAATACGCATGGCTCCATCCACGGAATTCCCATCATTCATCAGTTTGAGTGTGACGAGAGAAAATGAATTAGTTCTAACTTCAAGACTTTCTACATCCATCAAAAGGACAGGCCGAGTAATTCTTTCAGTACGTGTTACAAAGGAGAAACTATTGTCAGATTCAGTTAGATCAGTCCCTTCAGATGGATTGACTGAAACTACGATTTCCACCTCAAGATTTGCCTCTTCGCCCCCCGGAGGTGTGAAGAAGACTTGGAACTGCACTATGTGATTTCCTTCATAAGAGGGAGAGAGTGAGATTGGACCAGATAGTAGTGCCCCTCCTACCTCTATATGGTGTTCCCATGTGGATGGCATCCCAGAAATATCCACTACTGCGTGTTCGGGACCGTTGCCATTATTTTCAACATCAAATGTTACTGAAGTGGGCTCTCCAGGGGTGATTATCGATGGATTAGATAGATTTCGAAGGATGAGGTTATGCAACATTGTTACCCGTATTCCACTGAACGAATTCGGAGTAGCAGCGGTGCCAGAGATTGTACTGGTTACTTGAGGCATAAGGATTGGTGCCGGGTCTCCAGATTGAGCGTTGCCAGGCGCATGTAGAGTGACAAGTATTCTACCGGTTTCGCCGGCTCTGACAACTAAGTTAGTAGAAGTTGGTAGGCTAGCATTCCAACCACGCATATTGCTTTCGTCGAGTGAGAAATCAAAGGTATCTTGGCTAGTAGCATTATTCCAGACGGTGAAAGGAATAATTACAGATTGATTTGGTTCCACCCACCAACCACCATCAGGAATATCTTCAGGAGCTACGCCAACACCGGAATTCGAAATCATAGAAGCAGTTAGGTTAACTCTTATTGTGTCAGATACGGTGTTGTCAGCCTGACTGACGGCAGTGACATCTATGGAGGCTTTTTGACCAGGGAGTCCAGTGAGAGGTATGTCTGCTTGAAGAAGAACAGCGGCTTTGGAACCGGAAGGGATGGTGACAGTTGGGGGTTGATTGTATGAAACATCAAAGGTCCAATTGGCCCACTGTACAACAGGTGTTGCGAGTACTGTGAATGTGTCTGAGCCATCGCCAATATTGCTAAGGTTGATGGAGAATTCACATGAATTCCCTGGTAGGCAGTAGTGCGTTGAAGGCACAGGATCCCAACTTGGGATATAATCAGGGTCGACAATTGTGTTGATAGTTACACTGGCAGTACTGGGAGCGTAATTGTCTGAGGTAATGGTGACAGTAGCAGATTGAGAACCAGTTGATGCACTGGACCCAGGTTTAATTTGTGCTTTGAATGTTAGAGATTCTCCGGGTTCTAGTTCCAATGACATACTAGGAAGAATTGTTGAACCTGATAAATGGACGAATTGGTAATCCCAATCCTGAGGGATTCCTGTAAGGGTAGGTGAGTATTGGTCGGTGATGTTACCATCGTTTTGAATGGTAACTAAATGTTCTGCCCAATGACCCCTCCGAGCATGGCTATCAGCACCATTGTTGGACATTTGGACTTGGAACTCCTCTGGCCACGCCTTTTCATCATAAATGATTACCATATCATCCAGCCAATATCCTTGGGCATTATCAGAATTATCTGAAATGAACCGGAATCTAAACTGAGTCTGTTGATGCAGGGTCTGTGTGGGGATAATCATCCCAGGATCCAAGGAAGATGAACCCGGACGATTCGCTTCACTTTGAATCAACCAACTAACCCCATCGTTGAGATTAGAATCTGGACTGGTACTGAATGAAAACCCATTGCTCACAATATTGACCCAACTATTGCTCGAAAGGTCATTAAATTCCAATCTAATACCATCACCAGAGGAAACCGAACCGGTATAGAAAAATCCTAGTTTAGCATAATTGTTAGGTGAAGGATGGGCATTAGAATAGTCAAAAAATGGACTGGTGAGGGAGCGATCCCAATTAGCACCATAACTGCTACTGCTGCCACCTGAACCTACATTGAACGCAGATCCTGAAAGTGATATGGTACTATCAACGGACCAACCTGGGGCGAAACTCCAAGACCCCTGTGTATCGCATTTGTAGTAGTATTGTCCAACAGCTAATGATTCACTGTATATATCGTTGCCATTATTGTCATCGGTATTATGAAGGGTGGTAGCAACTAATGTGTGATTGCCACCATATTTTGGAGCCCATGTGTGGCTAGCAGTAGTGGTACTTCCCCCATTAATTGAATTTACATTCAGTGTTGTATTGAGGAGTTCAAAGCCAGAGTATTCGTTATGCAATACAACCAATTGCATTTGGAAGGAACCAGATGGATTAGAGCCAAGGTTCTGCACGGTGATTTGGATTTGGGATGAAACATTCCTCATGCCATCGATAAGATAGAGATCTGGAGGTCGGGTGAACCCAGAACCACTGGGGTCATGGCTGGAGAGAAGTGCAAAGTTATCTCGGTCGGATGAACTGACATAAGTCATTTCGTAATCAATAGGCCTAACATCAATTCCACTGGCGGCCTCGGCCTCCTCGAAAAGTAGAGAAGAAGTCATGCTGGTTAGGCCGAGAGTAAACATCAAAATAGCGACGAGCAGAGTCGGCCTAATCGATGCTAACCGCATGTCCCTCAGTGGCTAACCTTCTGTACATTATTTGAACTCGCCGGTCTTTAGGATTTATCCTAAAGAATTTATTCTGCTTCTTCATTTTGATTTCTGAGCAGGTTGAGACGCTGTTCTCTTTTGATACTGGCATAATATATTCCAAGAGGAAGAGCCAATGCCATTACAAAGCAACTCATCAAGGCAGTTAATGACCAGATTGACTCAACAAATGGGTTCAATTGGAATTTTTCTACTCCTCTTAGTGAATTGATGACTACTGTAGCATCTAAGTCTACCGCCACTTTGTCTATAGAAGTTTCATGACTCAATTCTAATTGCCAAGTAACGCTCAAATTAGCGCGCTCAAGAATCGACACTGATTCATCCATGGCAGCGCTCAAATTGTCCGCTCTAACAGTTCCCAAACCAGATAGTGGCAATTCATCAGAAAGCAGCCCTCTAAGAATGATGCTGCCGGTCTCATCGATTTCAATTGAGTGGGAGAAGCTATAATCACAATGATTTACCATTTCAAAATTGGAGTTCGGCTCCAAGCAGTTGAAATTTTGAGCATTATCATCCCCTAGTAAGGGGTGACTCCACCATTTACTACCCCCGCTTGTGATTTTGAGGACACTTCCTTCAGGGGCACCATTAACCGTGATGTTAACCCAAGAGAGTGAACCAGAGGAGGAACCTTCCCACAACATTATGTTATCTGCAGTATTATTATCCATACTCAAGGTTATGGAGGCCTCTTCCATTTGGGTGTGGTAATGGTAGTATTCAGATTCAATAGATGCAGAGTAGATTGAGTAACCAAGTACAATAATAAGAGTCACTGAGAGGCCTAGTAAAGTGCGTAAAAGGTTTGGATTGCGAGACAAGGCCTTCTTCATGGCTGGCCGAACTTACCACTCCGCTTGAACTTGATGATGCACTGCCATGACAATCAATGTGGGATGCAGTCCCCCCATAGGGGGGACGATTGCGTTATATATGGCGGGCTGGTCGGCGGGACGCTTAGGTGTTGTACATGACGACATTCCACGACGTTCCTGCTAATTTGCTAATTTCAGTATTGGCGGATAGGATGGCAGTTACCTCAGAAATTTCAAGACCTGAATGGGCTCTTCATGTGAAAACTGGGATTCACCGTGAAAGGCCCCCCACTCAAGAAAATTGGTGGGAAATCCGAACTGCTGCGGTTCTCCGCAAAGTGGGAGTGAATGCCCCTATTGGTGTTAACCACCTATCTCAGATGTACGGCGGCTCACGTGATCGAGGCAGTAGTCCAAATCGAGCTAAGGCTGGTTCAAGACATATCATACGAACAATTCTACAACAATTAGAGGATGCTGGTCTTGTTGAAGTCAAGACTAATTTGGCAGGCACAGTAAAACTAGGAAGAGGTTTGACTGCAGACGGGCATAAGTTGCTCGATGAAGTAGCCCATGAAGTGCGGCCACAGGCTGAATATGTAGCACCCGGACTTGATAAGTACTGAATAAAGTGGGTGAGGAGGTGTCTGAGATTATGTCAACAGACGATTCTGAACTTGAGCGAATCCGAGCTGCCCGCCGAGCCGAAATTCAACAACAAATTGAGTCGAGAGCAGATGAACAATTACAATCAGAAGAGCAACAAGCATCTGCAACTCAGGAAGCCGCAGCCTTAACCGAGGCTATGCGACTTATTTTGACTCCAGAAGCACGCCAGAGGCTTGCCAACCTTGAGTTAACTCGCGACGAGGTTGCTTTGGGAGTAAAGCGCCATCTAGTGAGCATGCATAACGAGGGGCGCCTCCAAGTACCTGTTGACGACCAGACATTGAAGGCTGTGTTGACAAGATTAAATTCCAATCGTCGTGATTCGACAATTCGAAGAATTTGAGTGATTATTATGGCTAGAAATAAACCAGCACCAAAGAAGAAGCGATTGAATAAAGTTACCAAAACAAACCGCAGGGTCCCTGTTTGGGTAATGCAGCGGACCTCTAGAAATGTAACTAGCCACCAAAAGCGCCATATGTGGCGAAGAAGCAAGTTGCAAAGGTGATAACGAATGGCAGACTCAAAATTATTTTATGGGACGCGTCACTATACTGTCCCACTACGTGCTGCTTGGGCCTGCCAACGCACAAAGAGGGCAAAGCGAGCAATTGAGACGCTAAAGAAATTCGTTGCACGCCATATGAAGGTGCAAGAAGGTGAAGAAATCTGGATTGACCAAAGTGTAAACGAGGTAATCTGGGCTAGAGGAATTCAGAAGCCACCCCGAAGAGTTCATGTCATTGTTGACCGTGTTGACGGAGACGACAGAATCCAAGTTCTATTGGATGATGGAAAATATTGAGGCGTTCATTGTGGGAAACATTAGGCCATCATTCATAAAAATTAGAGCGATTGCTCTATGTGAAGAATACCCCGATCAGTTCAGCCCGAACGATGGTCGCCCGATATGTAATTGCGAACCAATTCACAAATGCGTTGATTGCAAGGAGAAAATGATCTTTGACAGCAATCGAGTGTTGTGCGAAAAAGCTGACAAGGATTCCAAATGCAGAGCAATGCGTAAGTGTGAAGATTGTGGCCATGTAGTGATTCATAAGAAAGATAAGAAACAGTGCGGATACAAGGGATGTGAAGGCAAATTCTCAGCGGCCTACAGCAAAAATGGTTTCACAGAACCTTATCAGCCTCATGACAATTCATTTGATCACAACAAGAAATTGGTTGAGAGGTTCACTGACCTTTCAGTTTGGTCAGAAGAGCAGAATAAGGACGTTCTAGTCAACAAGCGAATGCGCAATTGGATCGCTGGCTATATTACCCGCTATAAGCAGCGTAGAGTTGATTGATTAGGGGGTGGGGCGCCTGACCGGGCAACGATTAGAGTTCAATTGGACTCATGAACCCCCTTTTGTTCGTCATCCTTCACATGAGGTGGTAGAGCAGTTTTTCATTTGGCTTGGTGAAAATGGAGTTGCAAGACGTAGTATCCCCATACCTGACAGAGTCAATGGAGGATGGATCTTATTCATTTACCAGATTGTCGAAAAACCATTACTTGAGGCATGGCGCCCTTCAATTGAGGAGGAGTGATAGATTGGGTAAGAATCTCAAAATACCACTTCCCAAACGTTCATCTCAACTCATAGTCGTCCTTATAGAACCAGAAATACAAGGCAATGTTGGAGCCGTTGCTAGAGCGATGCTTAATTTTGGATTCAATGAGTTACGCATCATCTCAGAAACTGGTTATGAATTCGATAACGAAGCATTAGCTAGGTCGAAGCACGCTAAAAAAGTCCTTCTAAATACGGAGATTTATTCCGACTGGAAATCATGTATGGGAGATATCTCACTTGTCATTGGTACTTCGGGGAAGCGAGAGTATGGTGAAAAGGTGTCATTCCGTCATTTCGTTATGCCCGAAGAGTTAGCAGTCCGTCTGTTAGAAATAGAGGGCAAGGTAGCATTGGTCTTTGGCCGTGAGGGGATTGGGATCCTAACTGATGAATTGCAAATGTGCGATATTCTAGTAACAATTCCAACTTGGGAAGGTTATCCAATTCTAAACCTCAGCCATGCGGTTTCCCTTATTCTCTATGAGATGCATAAGGCGCTATGCGATGGTGAACTTGGCACTCAGGAGGGCTTACCTAAGACTACACATGCTAATCGTTTGCTAGATCCAGAATTGCGAAGAATGATTCACGAACTAAGTGATGATTTGGCAGAAATGGTGAATGTTCAAGAACACAAGAGACCGGGAATCGCTGAAACTCTCAAGCGAGTGATAATGAGAGGGATGCCTTTAGATGATGAAGCACACAGAATTCTTGGAGTGATGAAACAGTCGCGCGACGCTTTAAGTCCCTCAATTGAAGAAGAGTGATCAAGCTCTCCAAGTAGCCCATGATTTTGGGGTTTCACGCACATGGAACGCTGTAAGACGCAAATCATTACCATAAGTGGTGTGAATGTGAGGAAATACTTGTTCGTAAGCCCACTTAGCCAAATTTTCTGCAGTGGGGATAAATGGTACGATTACAGTTCGGTGATCATCACCCATACTATTGAGAGCAGCAAGTGCATCACAATCCCCTTCATAGACAATGAATGAATGGTCAACAACATCGTGTATTTTCTCAGTGAGGATTCTAGAAATATCTGAGAAATCTATTAGCATTCCTTCTTCAGAAACTCCAGCCTCTGTGATCACATCACCCTCAACTTCAGCCTCCCATCGGTAACGGTGTCCGTGCATGTGCCTACACTTGCTCTTGTGGTTTGGGACGCGATGGCCAGTATCGGTTTCAATCCAGCGCCGAATACTTGTAGTCATGGTGCCACCTTCTTGTGATTAGCATCAACTGTTAGGGCATCAGATAGAATTTCATCCCAAGGTTTGACATAAGGCACGGGATCTTTCCTTCCAATAGCGTGGAAGGCAAGAACACGCTCGACATCTGCTCCAGAGGTACCTGCAGAACGCCCCATGGAATCGGGGTTGTATGAGGTGTTGGTATTGGCGAAAACAGTATTAAAATCAAGTCCAAGGTGTGCGATTGCTTTCTCGGCATCTCTAAGGATCGTCTCTTTGTGGCCATCTATGTAGGGGAGATGAAATGATACGAACTCTGAATCCCAATTGCCGACTTCAAATGCGTCTGCAAGAGCATCGTAGAATTTCGGCCTGCAATCTGGATAGATGGCATGATCCCCCGAATGAACACCTAAAGAAATCTGGACATTTACTCTCTCTTTAATTGCAATTGAAAGTGCATGCCCGTACAAGATGGAGGCGAATATGGCATTCCTATTTGGGACTACAGTCTGCTTCATCTGCTCTTCTTCGTAGTGTCCTTCAGGGACCTCAATAGATTCATCAGTAAGTGCAGAGTGAAATGAAGACATCGCCGAGGTTAGGTCAATTACTTGATGCTCCACATGATATCCATTCTGAGATAAGTAGTTGAGATTTGCCTGGGCTCTTTGAACTTCAACAAGATGTTTCTGGCCATAGTTGTAAGAAATAGCATGTACTTCGTAATCATCTGCAAGCAATCTCATCAATAGGGCAGTGGAATCCATACCACCAGAAAGAGCCATAACTGAGACTTTTCTAGACATTATTCAACCCCCATCCATTTGTGAGTTTGGAGGGACAACCTCCACTTTGGATTAGATTTGACTATTTTGTTAGTGCTTTGAAAATTAATCCCATTCCAAACGACATCCTTTGATTCATCATATAGTGGTTGAATATAATGATGAGAAAATCCGTCAATGATATCATCGTACATAGAAAGTTCTTGCCCGACCCATACGATTTTGAGTTCATCACCAACAACCTGCCGAATTTTTACTGAAGTGTACAACTGATTTTTAGGGGAAACACAAATCCAATCAACAACTCCTTCAGGCAATTCGATGGTGCCATTAGTTTCTATGGCTAATGAATAGCCCAAGGGGTGTAAAACGTTTGAAAGTGTTTCCAAGTCTTGAAGGGCGGGCTCACCACCGGTGAGGACTATACGCTCACAATCCCACGAGTCCAATTTTTCGATAATCTGTCTAAGAGTTAGGTTCTCCCATTTGTCAAATGTTGTATCACACCAACTACAGGCTAAATTACAACCTCCAAATCTAATGAAGATAGAAGGTACGCCTACATGGAAACCTTCTCCCTGTATAGAGTAGAAAATTTCAACGACAGGGAACTCATTCTCAAGTGGATTATCTTTTGCAGGTACTTTTTCAGGTATTATTGATTCATCGATGATTGGCACTATTGGGACAGCAACTAATTCTCGAGTTTCATCAACCATGATATCACCAGTATTAATCATATATTCACGACAGTGAGGGGCTACGTATCAGTTGCATAAGCTCAGTACGTGCTTCTGATTTATCGAAAAATACCCCTCTCATTGCACTAGTTGTCATAATTGAGTTTTGCTTTTTTACTCCACGGCATTGCATACAACCGTGACTAGCTTCAATAATTACAGCGCAGCCAAGGGGGGACAACTCCTCCTCCAAATCATCTGCAACAGATTTAGTGATCCGCTCTTGATTTTGTAGACGGCGGCAGTGCATCTCAAGAATACGTGCTAATTTACTGATTCCAACGATACGCTCAGTAGGGATGTAGGCAATGTGTCCACGCCCATGGAATGGCTGCAAATGGTGTTCACAGGTAGAATGGAATTCAATGTCGCGCAGAAGTACGATTCCATCATATCCTTCGGCATTGAATGTTGCATCCAGCACTTCGTTAGCTTTTTGTAGATAACCAGAATATATTTCATCAAATGAATCAATTACTCGCTTAGGTGTGTTAACTAAACCTTCACGTAGGTTACCATTTGCACCTTCGATGTATCGTGCAAGTGTATCAACAGCAGATTCCGCCTCACTTCTAGTTACCATCATTCCTCAACCCCGAGCCTACCATGGCGGCTATCTATGGCATCGAGTTGGTCGAGCATCTTACGACAAGCAGTTCGTACAGCATCAGCAACGCTAACAAACTTCTTTTTATCACCAACATGGATTTTCAAATCATCGAGTAATTCACCAGGCATGTCTAAACTTATCTTAGGCATGGTTCAGGGGCTACATAATCACCACTTAAGTATTACTCAAGTAATACTGCAGTATTACTACTCAAGACAGACTTTCGACTAAATCTTCACGTTTGAATTGTTTTGCAGCCCAAGTTACAGCGAGAACTGCGTATAATAGTGAGGAACTAAGCCAAAGTGCAATGTGGGTAATATCAGTAATATCTAGCAGCGCCTCACGCATTGCCAAACAGACATTGAAGATAGGTGCCACAAACCACCACCATTCAATCCCCTCTAGATTGACGAATTGAGCAAACATCGCAGGAATAATGAATGCGATGACAAATGGTCCGAGTACTGTGCCGGCTTCTTTGACGGAGTGTGCGCGCACTGCCAAAGCCAATTCTATTGCAACGACAAATATGGCAAATAGTAGCACAGAGAGTAGTAAACAAACCACAGACCATGCTGTAAGGCTTGGAATCCCGAAGGTATCGGGTGGCATTAGGAAGGCGACGGCAAAAAGCAATCCGACCATTTGGAATAGAACACTTGTTGCTGCAACAACTCCGACAGCTACCCACTTCCCATAGAGCAACTCAACTCTCCTAGTCGGTGTGCAAAGCAAGGATTCCATAGTGCCCCTCTCCCTCTCTCCTGCAGTTAGATCAACAGATGGTTGAATAGCCGAGGAAGCAGTCCAAATAGCAACAATCATGGGAATGAACATTGAGAGGGCTAAGCCAGCAGATTGACCAGATGTTGCTACATCAGCCTCACCAACATCCCCATCCCAATGTATTGGGTCAAGTGCCTCAGACCTAGTCAAATTAGATTCAGCAAGAGTTACGTTAATTATTTCTGATTCCCAAATTTGGATAATACTCCTAACACGATAGTAACCCTCAGAAGATAATTCAGAGGTTGCATCATAAAGTATGGCATAATCCCAAGATTCCGATGAATTTGTCTGTGTTTCCCTTAGTCTCAAAATAACTTGAGGTTGGCCATTTCTAATTCGTTCGCCGTCATCACCATTGACAGATAGGTTATCCAATCCAGCATCAAGAAAAGTAACGGTATAGTTAAGATTTGAATTTATTAATGGTTGAATAATTGAATCTGGCATGGCATCACCTTCTGAAAGTTGAACTTCAAGGTTCAACTCGTACTGATCTAGTTCAGCCATCTCACCTTGGAGGAATAAAGGGAGAGCGATGAAGAATAAAGGGAAAATAAGGAGTGGTACGAGAACCAGTGCAACGAGAGTTCTCCAATCCCGAATAATATCTAGCAGTTCTTTAGAGGCAACAGACCAAATCCTAGAAAGTGAATCACGCATTGCCTTCACCCCCAGTAGGCGGTTGTTTGCGCGTGGTTAATTTAGACCATAATTGCTGGAGTTTTGATTCAGGTTCGGGCGCATCAACTTCTCGACTATCATCTTGAGTTAAGGAAACGAAAGCATCTTCAAGCGATTTTGTTTTTGTATTTCCCATCAACTCTTCAGGACTTCCATCAGCCCTCAAAGTTCCATTGTGAATAATCACAATGCGATCGCAAACCTGTTCAGCTTCATTCAATTGGTGAGTACTGTAAATCACGGTCCGTCCGTCTTCACCTAGTTTTCTGACAAGTTCACGAACTCTTCGAGCAGATGTGACATCCAACCCCCCAGTAGGTTCGTCTAGTAGGAGAACTTCTGGGTCATGGGCAAGGGCTCTGATGAGGGCTGTTTTCTGCCGCATTCCACGAGAAAAACCTCGGGTGGGGCGTTGCAATTCATCCTCAATCTCTAAAGCGCGAGCTAGGCGAATTGTACGATTCCAAGACTGCTTGTCCGGGATGTTGTTCAGCCTAGAATGGTAACGGATATTTTCCCAAGCAGTCAAACGAGCATAGAGTCCAGTAGCTTCTGGTACTACTCCAAGATTGCACCTTACTTGATGTACTGGGTGTTCACCCCCACTCTCATCTATGAAAACCACAGCACCCATACTTGGTTTGTATAGGCCACAAAGAAGCCGGAGCAGAGTGGTTTTACCTGCTCCATTACCACCAACAAGGCCAACCACATCGCCTCTATTCAAATCTAAAGTGACAGACTTGAGGGCTTCAACATCACCGAAATTCTTGCTGACATCTCGAACTGAAAGAAGAGTTCCGGTCATGACCATCACTGGCGACAGGCAGCCACCGCTGGACCTAGGGAGGGGTGTGCTTCATCAATCCTACCCGCCCTTTCATGCAGTTGACGCAGACGGTCTTGTATTTCGGCTGCAGAAACTCCTAATTCTATCAGGCTAGCAAGCATATTGAGCCCACCTTCAACAGAACCAGCATCTAGGTAAGCATCGTTAGAAATAGTACCGTTCAATCGTAAGTTCTCCAAAGTTTCTTGCAGAAAAATTACCTCTTGTTTAATCATCTCAGCATCCAGATTTTCAGAGGCAATCAAACTGTCGATACAGGTGTGCATGGCCTCGCGACCTGCCATCCTGTTTTGACGCTTACTAAGACAAGGTCAATAAAATCTGTTGAAAATATATAGAAAAGTATAGATTCAAATCATAATATGCAATCAAATCTCATTTTTCTAGTAACTCAACAAGTACACCACCAGTCGAACTAGGGTGAACAAAAGCAATCTTAGTTCCGTGAGAGCCATGTTTTGGAACGGCATCAATCATTTTCACGCCTGCTGATTGAAGTGAATCAATGGTTTCTTGCAAATTCTCAACCTCAAAAGCGAGTTGTTGAACGCCCACTCCCCTCTTTTGGATAAATTTGGCAACTACTGTATCGGGAGAAATGGGTGAGAGCAGTTCTAGAAGTGGAGGTTCACCTGGCTGAGTGGTAAGGAATCTAATATCGACACCCTGCTCATGGTTTCTTTCATCTTCGCCGTGAGAAATCAGACCAAGAATTTTCCAGAATTCAACACCCTCATCTAAACTATTGACAGCCAATCCAATGTGATCCAGTCTGATTTTAGTCATAATTTCACCTAAAAACCGCTTGGTGCCATCCAAGTTCCGAATGCTTCCTTGAGAGAATTCATTATTTCTCCAATAGTGCATTCTGCTTTGACAGCCCCAATAATTGCCTCCATCGTATTTCCACCACCAAGAGCGACAGCATGAACATTGACAAGAGCATTTTGAGCCCTTTCATCATCGCGACTCTCCCTCATGGCCATGAGTCGATCGCATTGTGCTTCACCAAGAGAAGTATCAACATTCTGTCCCTTCAAACCATCATTGTAAGCGTCACTTTGGGCAGTATTTATTCCAATTATCAACAATTCACCTTTCTCTTGGGCGACTTGTTCTTGCCATGCTGATTCGTGTAGGTGACGTTGTTGGAAACCTGCCTCAATAGCATTCATGGAACCTCCCATCTTGTCTATCTCTTCGATGAGTGAAAGGGCACGATTGTAGATTTCATTTGTCAAACCTTCAACATACCAAGATCCCCCAAGAGGATCAACAACATCAGCAATTCCAGTTTCATTGGCTAGAATCTGCTGGGTTCTCAAGGCGATGGTGGCGGATTCATCAGTTGGTAGGCCAATTGCTTCGTCGTATGAATTGGTGTGCAGAGATTGTGTACCCCCCAAAACAGAGGAGAGTGCTTGGTAAGAAACTCGAATAATATTGTTCAGTGGCTGTTGAGCGGTAAGGGTAACACCAGCTGTTTGTGTATGGAATCTTAAGATGGCAGATTTAGGATTTTCGGGGGCAAATCTTTCTGTCATCAAGTAATACCATAGTTTTCTTGCTGCCCGGAATTTGGCAATTTCTTCAAATAAATCATTATGGCAACCGAAGAAAAATGAAAGTCGAGGAGCAAAATCATCAACAGCCAGACCTGAATCAACTGCTGCTTCAACATAAGCAAGAGCATTTGAAAGTGTGAAAGCCAACTCCTGTACTGCGGTAGCCCCTGCTTCTCTGATGTGATATCCCGAAATGCTGATGGTATTCCAACTAGGGATATTGGTTTTACACCATGCCATCAAATCTGTGATAAGTCGCATAGATTGTTCAGGTGGAAATACATAGGTGCCACGGGCGATATATTCTTTCAGAATATCATTCTGAATAGTGCCACGAATTTGCGAGATATCTGCTCCGTTTTCTTCTGCAACTGCAACATACATCGCTAAGAGGATTGTAGCGGGAGCATTTATCGTCATAGAGGTCGAAACTTCTGATGTATTAATACCATCAAAAAGCAATCGCATGTCATGGATGCTATCAATAGCGACCCCAACTTTACCCACCTCTCCAAGAGACATAGGGTCGTCAGAATCAAGTCCAAGTTGTGTAGGTAAATCAAACGCTACGGAAAGGCCAGATTGGCCCTTATCTAGGAGTGATTTGAATCGCGAATTAGTCTCACCAGCACTACTGAAGCCAGCATATTGTCGCATGGTCCACTTTCTGCCGCGATACATTGATTGGTGTATGCCTCGAGTGTAAGGAGGCATTCCAGGGATTGTATGAAGTTCACTAGAACTAGATTCATCAAGGGTCTGTTGATTTGGCACCCGTGGTACAGGGATACCTGAGCGGGTGACAAAATTGTCTTCTTCAGATGCCATAGAACTCTCCCCAATGGTGCCGAAGGGCAGGATAGCATCAATCATTTCGGTCATTCAGTGCTCGTGACCACCGGTTCCGTGAACGTGCCCATGAGCCAATTCTTCTTCGGAAGCATCTCTGACTTCAACAACTTCGACCTCAAATTTGAGGGCTCGACCAGCAAGCATATGATTAAAATCACATTTGACTATTTCTTCAGTCAATCCTACAACCCTAAACATACCCATAGCAGACATTAAACTCATACCTAATTCTAGTTCCAAATCTTCAGGGAATTCAGTTGAAGGAATATCCATTATCGCCTCATCAGTTTGTTCACCATAAGCATCTTCTGCCATCAATGTAAATTCCCTCTTTTCTCCAACTTTTGCACCCATCATTTCTCGTTCAAATCCGGGGATCATTCCCTGATGCCCTACCAAATAAGCCAAAGCTTCGGATCCATGGCTTGAATCGAACTCTTCCCCATCTTCTGGAAAAGTGCCTCGGTAGTGCACTATCGCTACAGTGTCATTTTCTATTGTACTCATTCATCTCACTTTCCTGTATCCTTTTAGGACTTTAATAATGCGTTGGGCGACTAGTTCGGTAATGATGCCCTCATCCAATTTCTCTTCAACGAATTCTATGGCGTCTTGAATGCCTTGTCTTTCACCTTTGGCCCAAGTTGAACCTAGGAGATTCGCACGATATTCTTCTAGGACATTCTCTTCTTCCAATATCTCACGAATATCAACTTTGAATTCCATATATTTACGACGATTCAACTTCTGTAGGCGCTTGGTAGGAGGAGCAGCAGCACGGGCTTTACGCTTTTTAGCCAACATTTGCTTACGTTTTTCAAAGGCTTTCTCACTGACAGTTTTCTTGACTTCTTTAAGTTCTTGATCAGTGGTTTTAGTATTGGGGGTGCTTATGATGATTCCACCTCCTTCACCTTCAACCAACAATCCCGAATCAGCGGCAAGCGCCTTACTTTCAGCGATTAAATCAGTAATTCTTTCATCATCAGATTCAGATCCCTCATCTTCTTCGGAATCATCTTCAATCTTACGCAATCCAACACTACGAACTTTACCAGAAGCGGTAGCGGGTCCGGATTCATCAAGAGTTTCTACAGTAGTATCAATCTCCTTATCATCATCCTGAACCTCCTGTTCTGGAGTTTCAAAATCTAATTCAATAATATCAGCATCTTTTGAAGGAGGGAGATGAGAACTGGGGATAGCTGGTTTGTGAACAGTAGGCTCAATTTGAGATCGTTTAGAAGTATTAGTCGGGGCTCTGTACGATACTGGTTTTACTTCTTTCCGTGAACCAGTTTGTGTCTTAGGAGGCCTTTTTTTAGGGGCATTAGGATCAAATGGATTGAATGGCTTATGCTTCTTACGTGCCAAGTAGTTTCACCCTCTTAGTGATTGGGCCACCCCCACCCCTCATAACTCTTACAGTTCAGAAAGTGGTATGAATAAAGGAAATCAATGCCAAGTTATAGTGGTTTCATCTGTACGCAATCCCTGCTTTACAGCAGATGACCGTAACTCAGTAGCTCCTGAATGTAGGAATTGTAATCGACCTAGTGTGGCAATCATAGAACCATTATCGACACAGAATTGTGGATGAGGTACACCACAAATGGCACCTCGTTCTTCAGTCATTAACCGACCCATCTCTCTTATGCGTTGATTACAGGCCACCCCGCCACCGAGTAACAGTTCGGTCTTACCTGTATGGGCCATGGCTCTCTCAGCAACTTCCATACAGGCAGCAAAAGAGTGCTCTTGCAGGCTCCAACAAGCGGCACCCAAAGGCACCCCTCTTTGAGTTAGTCTACAAGCAGCAGTATATATTCCTGAAAAGGCAAGGTCCATTCCTTGTACAGCATATGGAAGAGTAAGTTCATCTAAGTCAGCATCTTTGTTATCGTTATGCCATTCAGAGGCCATTCTTTCGATTAAGGGCCCTCCGGGGAATGGAAGTTCATGCTCCCTTGCAAACTTATCCAGCATATTTCCTATTCCAATATCCAAAGTTTCACCTAAAACGCGATAGTGGCTAGTCATTCTAGAAATAACTTGAGTATTCCCTCCTGAAACATAGAGAAGAACAGGATCATCCATCCCGCATTGTTGGCGACCAATTTCAATATGTGCCACGCAATGGTTCACTCCGACAAGGGGAATATCCCACTTGCTACCAAGTGCTCGGGCTATACTAGCCCCTACCCTTAGACAAGGACCAAGTCCAGGGCCTTGGCTGAATGCGATTGCGTCCACTTTTGAAGGATCAATACCAGATTCTAGGAATTGTTTGACTAGAGTACCAGCCTTGCCAGCGTGGTGATCAGCCGCTTCACGAGGATGAATACCTCCAGATTCAGGTCTAAAGAACGCAGAATGAGAAGGAGTAGGAACGCCTTCAGCATTTACAGAACCGATTGAAAGTGTGTGCGCAGTCGATTCGATTCCAACAATTATGCCACCATTCATGACTATCTCCCGTGTTAGCGGGTAGGCCACATGATTTCAAGTCTAATGTGCTCTCGGGGGGGGTATGCGGTACCTGCTGTTAAACGCCGGCCCCATCGCCCACCTAAATCCTAATGGTGTTGAAGGGCCCATTGTGGGCCATCAAATGTCGGATTCGGAATCGCTGATTTATCCCTCAGGCATGGCTATATTGGCAGATGAGAAATCCATACTAAAAATAGGCCATACTGATGAACTGCAGGCTGAATACACATCTGATATTAGCCTAGAATCATCTAAACCATCCCTAATCAGTGGTGGTGATTTTCAGGTTTGGGATTTAGCAGGACGTGCTGTAGTTCCAGGGCTGGTCGATGGGCATAGTCACCTTGTTTGGGCAGGTGATCGTTCCGACGAAGTTGCACTACGTCAACAGGGCCTATCCTATCGAGACATTGCAGAAATGGGCGGAGGTATATCTTTGACAGTCAGGGAAACTAGAGCAGCCACCTCTAAGGATTTGTATTCTGAAGGGATGAGAAGAGTCCGAACAGCACAACTTCATGGCACCACATTTCTCGAATCTAAGAGTGGCTATGGATTAACGACAGAAGCAGAATTAAAACTACTTGATGTATCTAATCAATTAGATGGCACCTCTAAAATGCAAATCACTCATACTTGGTTGGGGGCTCACTCAGTACCAAGAGGAGTGGAAAAATCAGAATATATTGAGGAATTGGTCTCTGAACAATTGCCGGCAGTTGTTGAGCAGGGAATGGCAAAGTATGCAGATGTATTCTGTGAGGATGGCTGGTTCACTATTGATGAGACTGAAAGAATATGCAAAGCGGCACAAGAAGAAGGTTTAGCAATCAGACTTCATGTTGATGAGTTTTCAGACAGCGGGGGTGCACAACTAGCAGCAGAATTAGGTGCCATGACAGCAGACCACGCTGCATGGTCTTCATCAGAAGCCCGCTATCAGTGCAACAAGGCTGGAGTGGTGCAGGGTTTCCTACCTGGGACCCCTTATGTTCTAGGCTCAGATCATTGGCCACCATTTTCAGAATGTATCGAAAATGGTTGGGCTTGGTCTCTTGCATCTGACTTTAATCCGAATTGCCACAGCTTAAGTCTCCCCTTTGCTGGTAGTCTAGCAGTTCATAGATCTGGCGTGTCTCCTCTAGCAGCTCTAGTCGGTGCAACTAGGAACAGTGCATCTTCTCTTCTAGAAGGTGGTTCTGGATTAGGAACAATAAGAGAAGGTGCACCAGCATCACTCAATGTCCTATGGGGGGAGAATGTCGATGGTTGGTGTGTGACATCAGGCCACTCACCTTTTGTCATGACATTGTGTAATGGTAGTTGGATTGATTCCGATATTGAGTGAACGCAATTAGTAATTACCAAAATACTTGTATTAATTATTCAAGGCAGGGGTGCATTTCGTATAATAGAAAAATTTCTCAATTTTCTTTTTCGGCACTAAAAATAGTAGAGCACTTGTCTTTGGGGCTGATTTGCAATGTACGATAGGGCGGATAACATAGATTATCAGTCATTGGATTAGATGTTGAATCAAGTGCAACAAGGTCTATTGTAGCGCAGTATAGCGTTTAGGGTTTTGTAAATTTGAATAAATATAAAGAATTATGAATTAACTACTCAGAGGCTAGGGGGGCAACGCTCGATTTTTTCGTAATGACTTTGAAAGACTTTCGATTATGGGAAAGAAGGTATTCACGCGGAGCATTCATATTTGAGTTGCCGGTGCTATGGCTGGTTGCTATGGCGGACTACCAAGGCTTTTGTCTAAAGTGCAAGACCTATGGGCTCATCAAGGACGGCGAACTCATCAAGATGAGTAACGGCCGAACTAGGGTTGCTGGCGTTTGCTCTCAGGACGGTTGCACTGGTAAGATTTCGAAAATTATCGGATAACCTGTCAACATCCAATCAAAGGGCTCGTGGTCTAGGGGCTATGACGTCGCCTTGACATGGCGAAGATCGGCGGTTCAATTCCGCCCGGGCCCATTATTCACATCAGTATTGAATAACCAAACAAGAACAATCAAAACTACTTTTGATGTTCAATCAACAAGGGTGTACTCAACTCTCAATTTACCAGATCCCTTTGACTTTACCTTGGTAATTTCAACATGTCCAATTTGATTTGTATTACCAACATGAGTGCCAGCACAGGGACAAATATCAATTCCATCAATGGTGATGACTCTCAATTCATCTATTTGCTTTGGAATGAGATCAAGATTAACCCTAACCAATGGATCTTCGATGAGTTCAACTCGTGGTCTGAAAGACATGGAGACATCAACAGCAGAGTCAACAAATTTGTTGACGCGGGATTGCAAATTATCTCTAGAGAATGATTCTCTTGATTCAATACCAATATCTATTCTAGTTTTTTGAGTATTGATTTGATTGCCAATGGTTGATGCGCCAAATAATTCGTCTGCAGCTGCTGAAACAAGGTGTTGGGCTGTATGCATTCGGCACAATATATCCCTCCTTTCATGGTCAATTTCAGCAGTTAACGTCTGATTCATCAGTAAGTCGAGATTAACCGAATCACCTAATAAGTGAAGTATTTCAGCGCGCTTCCTGACATCAAATATTGAATAATGGACTCCATCTCCTGAAATTGTACCATGGTCTGCAGGTTGCCCTCCGCCCGAAGGATAGTAGTAGGAATTATCCAATTGAACCCAATAATCTCCATCTATTACTTGAGAGTCGATGACTTGGCATTCAAAACTGGGTGGTTCTGTACCGGGATGTTGGTTTATGTGGAGCGGTTCACTCATTAGCATCTACCTCAGAAATAGAAGTTGTATTTTCAATATCTTCTTCGAAGCTGAAATCTGTACTAGAATCAAACCAATTAATTGTGGGGTCCGGTGGTTCCTCCTCAGTTGTTTCAGGCAGTTGAGCAAAGGGGTTTAGGCTATACAAAGTGGGGTCTAAATCAGGTTTGTCGTCGAGAATCTCCACTACTTCAGGGGGGTCGCGTTCTGGTAAATCTTGCAAGTCGTAATGAAAAAGGCCGCATTCTTGACAGCGCAAAGCGCCAAGAGTGCCTAGAGAGCCACAATCAGGGCAACACTCGAGATTGATGAATAGTGAAAGTTGGTCAGCAGTCATGTAATCAATCCATGAAGAGTGCGTCAAATGGGACCCAGTACTCTTCATCATCATCGTCAGATTTGACTAGAACTTCGTCATCATCATCATCAAATTTCACAATGACTCCATACCACTCATCGCCATCGTGTTCAATTCCTACATGAGAACCAATATCAATCTCTTCATCATCTTCTGAATCACCTTCATCATCATCGTCTGAATCACCTTCATCATCGTCTGAATCACCTTCATCATCATCGTCTGAATCCCCTTCATCATCGTCTGAATCCCCTTCATCATCGTCTGAATCGCCTTCATCATCGTCTGAATCGTCATCATCAGACTCATCTTCGTCCTCAGATTGCTTTTTCTTACGGTGAACAGTGCGCCAGCCCTTTGTCTGCATCTGTAAAATAACAGTACCAATTACGCCTATAATACCAAGAATCATGAACATGATTCCATCCCAATAGAATCCTTTAGGCATCGAAGAGGAACCATCATGACCAGAAAATGGGGTTAGTGAATTACGGCACTTCGAGATTTGGAAATCTTTGTCGCACTGATAAATTTGACCAGGGTCAACACGATCAGAACCATTAACATAAATTGTACTATCACCATCGAAAGCAACGGCTCCCTCAGAACCATCAACAGGACCGACAGCTCCGTTAACCACCCATACGCCAATAAATATTGCAAATAATACATATGCGATAGGGAAGATATTTTCATAATGTCGCATGAGGAAGCGTTGCCAATCAGCAAGTTCATCACTCGTCTTACCCTTTAATTTATCAACGACTTCATCGGGTTCTTCTAAGGCAGTGGTAAGTTCAATTATATCGATGAAGCCATCATCATCGGTATCTAATACTTTGATAATCGCATCTAAGTCTTCATCAGAGAAATCTTCATCAAATGCTTCAGAAACAGCTTTTTTGAACTCGTCAGGATCAACGTTTTCACTATCATTCCGATCTAATTTTTCAAATATGCTACGAGCAGTTTCACCCGATTCACTAATGCTATCAACTAAGCGTGTGAAAATGGTGGCTGGAGACAGTTCATCATCCGAGTCATCATCTGAGTCCTCTGTATCTTCATCATCATCAGAGTCATCGTCATCTGAGTCCTCTGTATCATCTTCATCATCCGATTCATCCTCTTCGGATTCCTCGGTTTCATCATCAGATTCCTCCTCTTCTGATTCATCGTCATCTTCATCCGATGCATCGCCATCGGACTCATCATCCGATTCTTTTAGAAGGATATCTTCCACATCATCAACTTCAGCATCTTCTTCAGTGGCATCATCTTCAACTTTCTGGGCTTTAGGTAATAGTAGGGCTGCACTGAGTTCTGGAAATGTAATCTCATCATCATGATTTAGATCAAGTTGGTGCATGAAACGATCGATTTCGTCAGTAGGCAATACAGCGATATTCGCCTCAAGGAGCCCGTTTCTGATTTCTGAAGCAGAAAGAACCCCATCGCTATTTTCATCCCATTTACCAAAAACATCTGTGACAGTCAAACCATCGCCAGTCATCCAGTTGTTGACACTATTGATAAGATCATCAAGGACAAATGAAATATTACATTCAGGACATGATATAGAATCAATTGGAATAATAGCTTGGCAAGCCCCGCATTCTCCCATGTCTACATCTTGAAGCCCGCTGAATGAGATATTACACTCTGGGCATTTATCTGAATTAGAAGGAATAACTGCTTGACATGCACCACATTGTGCTGTTGCAGAATCCCCTATCGAATCACCTTCATCATTGGTCATAGCGCTCGCCTGCAAAGTATCGAAACTCGCTATGGATATAATGGTTGATGAAGTAATCAATAATTGTTGTTATACCTTATGTTAAGTGCGTAGACGCCGAAGGCGTCAATAACTGAGGCTACCGGGTGTCCTTCTGGGAAAGATGACAGCCGATTGGCCACCAGGCTCCTCGCGTCTATACGGAATTCAATTGGAAGACCCACGGGAGGGATATATCTGGTTACAGAAGATGGTCTCTGCAAATAGGAAAATTGTTGTGTTATCTCGTCTTTCCCCAGCTAAATTATCCAGATGGATTAACTTGGAGATAGTAGATTTCCACTGGATTACAACAAAAAAAGACAACTATGCCATTGACCCTGCTCTTGAAAGGATGAAACATTTTATTGATTCATTAGTTATTGAAGGCGAAGGCATCATTTGGTTGGATGCGGTTGAATACCTAGTTGATACTCATGGATTTGATTCTACGATTCAATTTATGCAATCCGTAGGAGATACTTTAATGACTACAAATTGGACTATGGTGATGCCCTATTCTCCACTTGCTCTCAAATCCACTGAAGTAGCGAAAATAAGACGTGAGGCTCCAAATCATACAATTCATAGCGAACCAGAAAATGAAATTATTGGGCTTATGGATGGTTTACATGATGTTGAAGATAGTTCTCAAATAGACGAACTTAAAGATGAGGATGACGAGGTTCTATTGGGTGGTGAAACCCCCCGTGTTGAGATTGAAACTGGCTTGGTTATGTTGAGCAGAATACCAGAAAAGAGTATCTCACGTGCCATTCTCCAGCGTAGGATCGAACAATGGAGTACCATGGGTTTTGACGTTAGTGAATTAGAGCCTCTATTACTAGTTGATGAGCGTGCGGAAAGATACTCTCGCTATTTTGCATTTGAAGAAAAAATACGAAGGGCAACTGAGTGCGATCGACGAATTAGAGAACTAGAACAATTAGGATTCACTAAAGAAGTAACTAAACTGCACTTCCGAATAATGCAATTGACCGGTATTGATGACGTTGAAAAGCAATTACAACTATTGATTGCTGAAACTAGATGAGTACAAGTCATACCAAAATCAGTCTAATTTGCCTATTGCACCCTCAACTGCTTGTAGAATTTTGCCGCTGTGCAGTAGTTCAACCATATTGTTATGATCAGGGTAAAGTGGCCTATCATTATCCAAATGTTCAATGCAACCTCGAATAATCTTATGAGCCTCTGCTACTCCTTTTCCTAATTTTAGATTACGAATATCGAGGGCTTGAGCTGAAGCATTCATTTCGATGGAAAGAACCCCAAAACAATTTTCCATGATGGTTCTAGTTTTCTGAGTAGTAGTCATCCCCATGCTGACGAAATCTTCTTGATCGGCAGCAGCTGGAATACTTTGATTTGCGGCTGGGTGCGAGAGAATGCGGGTCTCTGCAACAAGAGCACATGCAGTATATTGAGCCACCATAAGTCCAGAATGAAGTCCTGGCTTCTCGGTTAGGAATGGAGGTAACCCCCCAGAAAGAGCAGGATTAGTTAGGCGATTCAAACGCCTCTCACTAAGAACAGCAGCCATTGAGAGGCCAATTCCAACCATCTCCATAGGAAGGCAAACAGGTGAACCCTGAAAGTTAGCTCCAGTAATCACTCTTTCTTCATCAACAACGAAGATCGGGTTATCACCGACACCATTCAATTCTATCTCAATTTGGGTAATGGCATAGTTCAAAGCATCTTTCAATGAACCAATTACTTGTGGGGTAGAACGAAGTGAATAGGCATCCTGAACTTTCTTTCCAGATGAAGTTACAATTGCAGAGCCTTCGGTTAGCCTCAAAAGATTAGAAGCAACTTCCATAGACCCTTTGAATCCCTTGAGTTCATGTAAAAGAGGGTCAAATGCAAGTAAATTGGCATTGAGCGCTTCTAGCGTCATAGCAGCAGAAATATCGTGATATTTCAACCACCTAAGGGCATCACAAAGGGTTAATGCAGCCATGGCAGTCAACATATTACTGCCGTTGATAATGGCTAATCCATCACGCGCTTCAAGTTGAATTGATTTGAGGCCAGCAGATGAAAGTGCATCTGCGGAAGGCATCAGTTTACCTTCAAAGAAGGCCTCTCCCTCGCCCATCATTGTAATAGCAATTTGAGACATTGGTGAGAGGTCCCCGCATGCACCAACTGAACCCTTGCTAGCAACTAACGGAGTTACTCCATGATTTACCATATCAATTAGCAATTGAGTGATTTCAAGCCTCCCCCCTGAATTTCCATGACAGTGAACATTGATTCGACCAACCATAGCCCCGCGCACAACCTCAATAGGCATGGCTTCACCAATGCCGGCAGCATGTGAGTAGACCAGATATTTTTGAAAATTCAAAACCTGTTCGGGATTTAGGACAACCTCACTGAATTCGCCTATGCCAGTGGTTACGCCGTACATTACCTCATGTGCGTCAATTTTACGCTGAATCATTTCACGGCAAGCGTTAATCCGCCCCTTAGCCTCATCCGAGATGGAGACTTGGTCACCTCCTATAGCAACCCTTTCAACATCATGAATGGTCAGATGACTACCATCGAGAACCAAACTCATGTAACTGCGAATTGGGATGGGGTCTTAATGATAATCAAAGAGCAATAAAACAATCAATCTTGGAAGAATTGAGAAATTACATCATCATCAGCTTCAGAAGGAATGGTAATTAATAGAGAAGAATCGGATTGCATTGCACGTTTGGCTGCAGTTAGGGAACCAGTATTACGAGCCCAAGCCCGACGAGCAATTCCATTGTTTACATCCCAATTAAGCATTGAATTCAATCTATACGAAGCCTGTGGAGTCCCATCAAGAAGCAATCCAAAACCGCCGTTGATTACTTCCCCCCATCCAACACCACCACCGTTGTGAAGGCTTACCCATGTAGCCCCTCGAAAAGCGTCACCAACAAAGTTCTGTACAGCCATATCAGCAGTAAACATTGAGCCGTCGTTAATATTAGCAGTCTCTCTGTAAGGTGAATCTGTGCCGGACACATCGTGGTGATCTCTACCCAGTACAATTGGGGCACTAATTGCTCCCGAGGAAATTGCTTCGTTGAAGGCTTGTGCGATTGCCCTTCTTCCTTTCTCATCAGCGTAAAGGATGCGTGCTTGACTACCTACAACCATATTATTTCTACCAGCCTCATAAATCCATCTGATATTGTCTAGCATTTGTTGTTTAATTTCGATAGGGCTATTTTTTGCCAATTCCTCTAGTATTTCTTTGGCAATCTGGTCGCTTTTCTCTAGATCAGCAGGTAGTGAGGAAGTACAAACCCAACGGAATGGTCCGAATCCATAATCAAAACACATTGGCCCCATTATATCTTCAACATATGAGGGATAGCGGAAAGTGCCATCATCATTGACAACTTCAGAACCTGCCCTACTAGACTCAAGCAGGAAGGCATTACCATAATCCCAAAAATGCATTCCATTACCACACATACTATTGATTGCAGAAGTTTGCCTACGCAGAGACTCTTGTACCAATTCCTTGAATTTTGTTGGTTCCTCAACGATCATGGAATTGGCAGAATCTAAATCGATTTCCACAGGATAATAACCTCCCTGCCAAGGATTATGTAGAGATGTTTGGTCACTTCCCAAATCCACTTTGATATCACGCTCAGCTAGTCGTTCCCATAGGGTTACGATATTACCTAAATAACCGATACTAATTGGATGGGCTTGTGAGGCAGATTCCACCATTCTATCGATTGCTTCATCAACATCAGAAATTACCTCATCCAACCAGCCTTGAGATAATCTTTTTTCGGCAGCATTTTTGTTAACTTCAGCGATAATGCAAGAGGCCCCAGCGATGACTGCGGCTTTTGCCTGAGCGCCGCTCATACCTCCCAATCCACTAGTAACAAAAGTAACGCCTGCAAGACCTTCATCACCACTTCTGCCTAGGTATTTTCTCGCAGCGTTCAGCAGTGTGATAGTAGTGCCATGAACAATACCCTGTGGGCCGATGTACATGTAAGAACCGGCAGTCATTTGACCGTATTGACTAACGCCTAGGGCATTTAACCTGTCATAATCATCTTGTGAAGAGTGATTTGGAATAACCATGCCATTTGTAATTACAACACGAGGAGCCTCAGAATTAGACGGAAATAGGCCTAGAGGGTGGCCGGAGTACATGACAAGAGTCTGGTCATTATTCATAGTAGCAAGATATTTCATAGTCAATAGATATTGTGCCCAGTTTTGGAATACAGCACCATTTCCTCCATAGGTAATTAATTCGTGTGGGAATTGAGCAACAGTTGGGTCTAGGTTGTTCTGAATCATCAACATGATAGATGCTGCCTGTTGTGATTGAGCTGGATACATCTTGATCGGATGAGCCTTCATTGAGTATTCAGTTGGGCGATAACGATGCATGTAAATGCGCCCCAATGATTCCAATTCATCTGCAAACTCTGGGGCTAGTTGTGCATGTTGGTGGGGGGGGAAATAACGTAGGGCATTCCTTAATGCTAATCGTTTTTCATCGTTAGTCAAAATCTGTCTTCTAGCAGGTGCATGTTCGATATTTGTATCGATGTTAGGGTGTGATGGAATATCATCAGGAATGCCATCAAGGATGCAGGCGCGTAATGCAGAACATTCGTCCATTGATTGGAGGGGGAGTCGCTCTTTTTTCAGTATTACTAATGGTTTAGTCTAAAGACTTCGCCTGATTCAAGAGTGTTATGATGGGAGAGGGGAGCGAGTGGTACCTCTCTGATATGGCGAATGGAATTGAGAGAAGTAGGATACTCTCAATCGCAGCAGATGTCCGAAAAATGAAGGCGGCAGGGAAGGAAATTGCAGCATTTACAGTGGGTGATTTTTCTCCCGAACAATTTCCTGTCCCATCTATTTTCATTGATGAATTAACTGCCGCAGTATCTTCAAAACAGACTAATTATCCTCCCGCGGCTGGTATTCCTGAATTACGCCAACAATTAGCTGAATGGATGACATACAGGTATCAGTATGATGTTAAACCCGAAGGTGTAATCGTTGGTAGTGGCGCTAGGCCAGTTCTATACGCATCTTTTCGCCTTTTTCTTGGCCCAGGAGATGGTTTAGCTCACGGTGTCCCAGCGTGGAATAACCATTACTATGTGCACTTGAATGATGCAGTAGACATACCAATTAAGGGAACATCACAAAGTAGATTTCTCCCTACAGCTTCTGCTCTCAAGGAGAGGGTTACAGAAATTAGAGTTCTAATATTGAATAGTCCATTGAATCCGACTGGGACTTGCTTCACTGCACAAGAATTAGGAGATATCTGTGATGTTATACTTGAAGAAAACCATAGGCGCCATTATGCAGGAGAAAAACCACTAATGCTTGTCTATGATCAAGTCTACTCAACTATGACAGCAAAAGGAGTTGACCATGTCCATCCTGTAGCATTGAGGCCTGAAATGTATAATTTCACTATAACTCTAGACGCTATTTCCAAATCTCTTACAGCCACGGGTCTTCGCTTAGGTTGGATGACATTACCTCCTATACTAGCACCACCTGTTGTTGCTCTGGTAGGACACATGGGTGCTTGGCCTGCAAAACCTATACAAATTGCAGCGACTAAAACCTATTCATCTCATGAAAACTTAGAGGACTTCTTCTCCTTAATTGATGATAAAATAGATGAACGAATGAATATTCTATTTGCTCGCTTAAACGTTATGAAAAATGCTGGGCTACCTGTCGATTTCATTCCCCCTCAAGGAGGGATTTACCTTTCAACTAGATTCAATCTATTTGAGTTGCTGGGTGTCGATACTAATGAAGAGATTCGACAGTGGTTACTTGATGTACCAGGAGTAGCTGTTGTACCATTCCAAGCATTTGGTTTAATGGAAGAAAGTGGTTGGTTTCGAATTTCTATTGGGGCAGTGTCTGTAGATGAAGTATCTGCAGCCATGAATCGTCTCGAGTCTGCACTAGCGGCTAAATCACTGTAATTAATTGCTATCCAACCTAGCATAGACAGCCTTCATAACTGCTCTACTGGTTTCTCTAGCATGATTTCTGATGTCATCTACAGATGATAATAGATCAGCACTTAGTTCAGTTGGTAGAGAGATAGCATTGATTTCAACATTGAATAATGCTCCTTTACAAGCAGCACTAGCAAGTAAAGATGCAACGGCAACATCAGTGACAGCATTGGCATTGCCAAATGTGGCGAGTTCTTCAAGAGTGAGAAGTAGTTCAAGTGCAACTTTAGCTGTTTGTAGTGGTACTATAGATGCTTGATAAGTGGCATCGGTGATTGCTTGTTTACGGCTAGCCATTTCATCATCATTATTTTTTGGAAGTTTGAATGAATCCATGACTCGAAGGAATGAATCTGTATCTTTGTTAGCTAGGATAAAACCCTCCTCAAGCAGTGGGGTGGCCACTTTTTTTGCTAATTCTGCACTAACCCATCCATTCTGCCATTTATCTCTACCAATAGTGATGTCTGCAACCATAATGGTCAATGCGGCGGATTGAGACAGGGCAACCGCAGCAGCTGAACCCCCCCCCGGTGTAGGATTTGAAGATGCCAGTGCTTCAGAGAATTCTCTTTGAGTCATGTCTCCAAAGTTGGTCATATCAAACACCTGCTGCAAATTCGATGATACGCTTCTCGACTATGAAATCTCCCAATTCTGCCAATTGCAATCCATCAATCGCTGCTGCGATGAGCACATCCTCGGGAGCATCTCGACCATGGTAATGAATACCTGCTTCAATTATTGCTCGCAAAGGCACTAATCCTACTAATTCTCCAGCAGTTGTATTATGCCCAGTTTTAGTGGCTAATTCTCGTATAGCGTCAGTTACATCATGCAAGCCAGTTTTGGAATAATCAAGAAGATTCATGGAAACTTGAGCTGTAGTATCATCATACATCCAACCTGCACCTTGCAAAGCTTGGAATCGTCCATTTATCCTCTCCGGTTTGCCATCTGACCCGATAATTTTTTCACCATTTTCATCTTTCATGAGGACACCACTGGTTCGAAGTTTTCCAGCAATTTTGTTAGTTACTCCCTTATCATTGGTGTCTAGATTCACATTGTATGCGATAAGAATAGGACGCGCACCCGTTGCGGTTATTCCTATTCGTGGATTGAATTGAGATGGGCCATAATCAGGTTGCCAGAAGGGATCAGCAAGTTTTTCCTCCAACCCTTCATATTCACCTCTGCGAATATCGGGGAGTTTTACACGCGAACTATCTCTAGCTGCCTCGGCATACAGATATACAGACATTCCAAATTTATTAGCAACAGTCTGTCCATATCTTTCTGCTAAATCGATACAATCTTCCATAGTTACATCTTGAACAGGGATGAAGGGTACAACATCGACAGCACCCATACGCGCATGTTCACCTTTATGCCTCCTCATGTCAATCGAATCTAGTGCAACGGCAGTACCTCTCAATACTGACTCTAATACCTGTTCAGGGGGGCCTACGATTGTAACTACAGTTCTGTGAAAGTCGTAACCCATGTCAACATCAAGCAGTTTTATCTGATCAACCGTTAGCATGGCAGCAGTAATAGAATCAATGACCCCCGCATCTTTCCCCTCAGAAAAATTTGGAACACATTCCACAAGTGGCTTTGTCATATTCAGGCCGAGATGAGTGGGGGTGAAATCTATTGCGGAACTAGGACCACAATGAGTTAGGTGCTTCGCCTCTCTTTTCAGCTCTTTTCTTAATTACTGACTTTAGGGCACCATTGAAGTCAGCCTTTGTTGCCTTTTTTCGTCTTTCCCTAATGGCGCACATGCCAGCCTCAACAGTTAGAGCTTTCAATTCAGCACCGGAGAATCCTTCAGTCCCTAATACTAGATTATCAATTGAAACCCCTTTGGTAACGGGCATCTTAGTCATGTGGATTTTAAGAATAGCAGATCTAGCCTCATCATTAGGAATAGGGATTTTGATGGCACGGTCAAATCTACCAGGCCTCAAAAGGGCTTCATCTAAAATATCAGGGCGATTGGTTGCGGCAATAAATTTGACATCAGAGAGGGATTCAAATCCATCAAGTTCTGCAAGTAATTGCATCAATGTGCGTTGTACTTCGCGGTCTCCACTGGTTGCTGAATCCAAGCGCTTGGCGCCAATAGCATCTATTTCATCAATAAAGACAATCGAAGGGGAACGTTCTCGGGCTAAATCAAATAATTCTCTAACCATTCTACCCCCTTCGCCGATATATTTCTGAGCGAGTTCACTTGCAACAAGGCGAATAAATGTACAATCTGTAGAGTTTGCCACAGCCTTGGCAAGCATTGTCTTTCCACAACCAGGAGGTCCGACCAAAATGACGCCAGCAGGTGGTTCAATACCAAAATCAAGAAACGCTTCAGGTCTTTTAAGAGGGAGTTCGATAGATTCCTTGATTAGAGAAATCTGTTCATCAAGGCCACCAAGATCTGAAAAAGTGGTTACCGGCTTTTCAAACATCTCTGCACCCATTACAAGAGGGTCCCATGCATCATGCAACACATCAATGATTGAGAGTGTATCTTGGTTGAGTGCCACGCGGGCACCTGGCTTCATGAGTTCAGTCTCTATTCCCCTATTGTACGTGACAAGGAATACAGTCCCATTACTTGAACGTACAACAGCCCTTTCATCATCAAGAATATCCTGAATATTACCAATTACATGGGGTGGCATTCTCATCAGACGAACTTCTTCTTCCAAACGCTTGACTTTCTGCTTCTGTTTGGTAACTTTATTCTCCATGTCCAACTTTTCAGAAAGAAGTTGTTGTGCCTGTTCTCTTAGTAACTCAAACTCAAGTTCGATATCATGTAAAGTACGTTCTGCAATAGACCCAACCTTATGAGATGAAAGGTCATCATCTGGCGGCAGAATGGCGTCGGAGTCGGAGGTCATGACAAATCCTAAAGCAAATCCGGAACCCCTAACCTATTAATGTATTACTTACGAATAATATTCTTGATTGGTTTTATTCCCAATAGTCATAGCGGGAAGATAACTAAAATAGTGCAGGCCCTATCACTTCTTGAGGGGCATGCCAAGTTGCGAAATTTGTGGCGCCGAGAGCGTCTCTACAAGGACTATATCAGTTCACGGGGCACTAGTTCAAGGGTGCAAACAATGTCAAGAAAAAATTGGTTATAGTATAGATACGGAAAATAGTGTCCAAAACATTCAGCAGGCCGCAATTAAATCTTCCAAAGTAACTTCTGGTGGATATGGTGGATTGGGGACTGCTGGAAAAGACATCATGGTCAGAGATTCTATGGAGTTAGTTTCAGATTTTTCCTCAATAATTCGCAACTCTAGGGAATCAAGGGGATGGGATCAGCGAACCTTAGCTCATAGAATGAAGGAAAAGATCAATGTTATCCAAAGAACTGAAGCAGGTCAGAGGCCAACTGATGAGTTGATAAAAAAATTCGAGCGCACTCTTGACATTACTCTCATGATTAATGCTACAGACATACCTGCTGATCAAATTGTTGGCAATAAAAATGCCCGTACAATGAGTTTGGGTGATTACATAAAAATAGCAAGGGAAGAGGGGGACTGAGTATCACTCAAATTCCTCTTCACATCATTCATTTGTCACAAGACGACCCCAAGAAATGTACTGCTCGCAAATTAGAGCATTTGGGCCTAGCAATTATCCATGAAAACATGAGTAGGTTGCCAAGAAGGGGGGTATTGTTAGATCCATTGGCAGGTCAAATTCTTGGCCCAGATGATTTACAGTACATGAAAAGAGGTGGTGCTCTTGTTGCTCTTGATTGCTCATGGAAAATGTGTGATTCTTCTTTTGAAGAAATAAAGCACAAATCTCCCAAATTATTACCTCGAACCCTTCCACTAGTTTTAGCAGCAAATGAAGTCTCATGGGGCAAGTTGGGACGCCTATCTACTGTAGAGGCACTAGCAGTTTGTTTGATTCTAATGGGTGAACGAGAACAGGCTGAGCAAATCTTAGCATCCTTTAGATTTGGGGAGCAATTTCTAGAACTGAATGCAGAGCCTTTAGAAGTCTATTCGGAGGCTAAATCCAATTCTGAATTAGTTGAACTGCAGTGGGAATTTTTTGATAAGCCCGAGGAGTTTTCAGAAAATTAAAGAAAAGATAGAGCAATCTCAGGTGGCCGACAGATTTGTGCTTTCCCCCCTACTTCAATAACTGGTCGTTGCATAATTTCTGGGTGAGAGATGAGAATATCGATAATACTCGCTTTATCTATAATTTCAGGCTTTTTTGGAGCATTAGAATCATTCCATCTAACTAATGATTCAATGGGATCTTGAAGTTTATCAACTAAAGTAATTAATTGATGACGACTAAGATGTTTGGTTAGGTACAGGATAACTTCAGGAGATGCTGACTTAGTAATTTCAAGCGTCTTAAGACTCTTCGAGCATCGAGGGTTGTGATAGAGTTTCAATATATCACCTTACAAGAGAGCCGTTGGCTATGTCACCGTCTACAGAAATCAACCGCACATTTCCGTCACTATCATCAGCAGCAAGCAGCATTCCTTCACTCATTACACCTCTAAGTTTGCGTGGTTCAAGGTTAGCTACAAAAACCACACTTTTGCCATTCATTTCATCGATTGAATAGTAGGGTTTCAATCCAGCGCAAACTGTTCGACCATCTTCAGTACCATCGTCAATTGACACAACATACAGTTTGTCAGCGTCAGGGTGGTTCATTACTTCAGTTATTGTTCCAGTTCTCATCTCAACTTCCATGAATGTTTCAAAATTCAGGTATGTTGTTCCTTCAGGCGCTTCGGTCATAGATTCACTCTCGTTTTTCTTCCCACCTTTCACCCCGTGGGTAGGGTCATTGCTATCTTGGGATGTCATATCCTCTGCAAGCAGGGTCTCTTTGGATAGAATTTCATCCAAATCTAATTTAGTAAATAATGGGGTAGGAGGTTGATCCTTCCAAGTCATTTCAGAGTTCCAATTCAAAGCCTCGTCCCAATCTAGATGTGCAACATTATCGGATTCCCCTAGATTCTCCCACAATCGTTGCGAACTAAAGGGCAGGAATGGTTGAGTTACGATAGAAAGACACCGAGTAATACGCCATGCGAACGCTAGTTTACTTAGTGACTGATGTCGAGCATCAAGCCAATCATCATCAACATCATTAGGTTCTTTCAAAAATTTCCAAGGCGTTGCTTCCTGAAGCATTTGATTTCCAAGTTGAGCGATATTCATAGCACTGCGCAAAGCCTCTTTGTAGCGGTGTCGCTGAAGGCTGGATGTGATATCATGATGAAATTGGTTTATCTTAGTAATCAATTCTCCATGTTTAGAAGCATCATCATAGGTTAGCAGAGGATTATTTCCCTCACCTTCATCCAGTCTTTCGGCTAGAGTCATGACGCGGTGTACAAAGTTCCCATAAGTGCCAATTAACTCATTGTTGATTTTTTCCACAAAATCTGGCCAATTGAAATCAGTATCGTGATTCTCAGGCATGTTGATTGACAAATAGTATCGTAGGGTATCTGGATCAAATCTTTGCAAAAAGGATGGCAACCATACAGCGTGTTTACGACTCTTGGAGAATTGTCCACCAGCTAACATGAGATATTCCATGGCAGGAACATTATCTTCGAGATGCAAATCACCGGGCCGAGGCCTCAAATCGTCATCCTTAGATATTTGTGAATCAGTATGGTTCAATGCCATAATAATTGAAGGCCAAATTACTGTGTGGAACGGAATATTGTCCTTGCCTAAGAAATATAGATGGCGTGGCTGAGTCCCATCATCGGAATTCTTCCACCACCGCATCCAGGCATTTTCGCCATCTGGATGGCTTGAAATTGCGTGTTCTGCTGACCAGATTCGCGCACACGTGTAGTAACCTTGAACCGCTTCAAACCAGACATAAATGCATTTGCCGCTCCATTCGTCTCCAGATAGTGGCAATTCAATCCCCCAATCTAAGTCGCGGGTTACTGCACGTGGTCGTAAACCCATATCCAACCAGTTTTTTGTCATTGAACGAACATTGGTTTTCCATACAGGCCAGTTATCTTCAGCATGTAGTTCAAGTGATTTTTGAAACAAGTCTAATCTGAAGAAGAAATGTTCAGTATCCCTTACTTCAATTGCAGCTTCAGGATTCATTATTGAACGCGGTGAGGTCAATTCATTAGTTTCGTAAGTAGTTCCACACTCATCACACTGATCACCTCGAGCAGAATCATATCCACAACTAGGGCAGGTTCCTTCGATATATCTATCAGGAAGGAATCTGCCACGCCCAGCATCTCTAAATTCGTAGTATTGTTGCATGGTTTTCTGTTCAAACATCCCAGCATTTAGCAATGAAAGAAAATTTTCTTGTACGAGTTCTTTATGTCTAGGATCTGATGTTCTGTTGAAGAGAGCCCCACCATATTCTACTCCACGATGGTCAATATTAGGCTCCCATGCACACCCTAAATCGAGTAAAGCTTGTTTGTTTATGGCGTGGTACTTGTCAACAATCTCTTGTGGTCCAACACCTTGTTGTTCTGCTGTGACAGTAATTGGGGTACCATGTTCATCACTACCACTCACAAGTAGAACCCTATTGCCCAAAGCTCTCTCGAATCTCAATTGTATATCTGGAGGCAGGTAACAACCTGCTACATGCCCTAGGTGTAGTGGGCCATTGGCATAGGGCCAAGCAACACAGATGAGGACATGCTCAGGTTCATCCACAAGTAACCGGCACATGAGGTTGTTAATGGCAATTACCTTGAGTAGTATGGTCGAAAACCCCTTGTGAGTAGGAAAATGATAGCAATCGTTAGTTAATTTCAAAGGCTAAGCATTCGTGCCTATGCTGCCGTGCGAACTATTCGCCGATGGAGATAGGACCCTAAATGAGTTACACGCTCCTCATCACGTTTGCCTGTGTGGCGATAGGCGTTTCCTTTCTATGTAGTATCCTTGAGGCAGTATTACTTTCCACTTCATTGTCTAATGTTGCAATTATGGAAGCTGAGAAAAAAAGATTTGCACATCTATGGCGCAAATACAAGACTGAGCCAGAAAGACCGCTTACTGCTATTTTGACACTAAATACAATTGCACACACCGTCGGCGCTCTTGGAGTTGGTACTGAGGTAGCAAAATTGTATGCCGATAGTTCCGACCTTGACATGATAATGGGAATTGCGTCAGCACTTTTGACTTTGGGAGTATTACTGTTCTCAGAAATTCTTCCTAAAACAGTCGGCACAATATATTCAAAAAAATTAGCAATACCATCTGCATTTATCTTGCAAGTACTCATCTATACTCTCATTTGGATTGTTGCCCCTATTGAATGGACAAGGAAGCTCTTCCCCGTTCCTGAGCAAGAAACGGTTTCCCGCGAAGAACTAGTCGCCTTAATTGATGTCGCTGAAGAAGAAAAGACGATTGAATCAGACGAGGAGGAAGTCATTCACAATCTACTGAAATTGAGAGACATTAAAGTTAGTGATGTGATGACGCCTAGGGTAGTTCTTTCTTCAGTATCTGCAACACGTACTGTTCTTGAGGTCTTGGAAGAAAAACCTATCATGGTCCACGGTAGAATGCCAGTAGAAGGGAAATCCATCGATGATGTTCTCGGATTAGTTCTTAGAAGTGATATTCTTAGAAAGGCTGCTAATGATGAAGATGACCTTACAATGGGGGAACTGATGCGCCCTATACACCCTGTTGGGCCAGAACAATCTGTCGATGAGGCTCTAGATATTCTGTTGGATTATAAGGAGCAATTACTCATCGTTAAGGATGAATTTGGCGGCACTACAGGCATTATTACAATTGAAGATATCATCGAGACACTACTTGGTAGAGAGATAGTAGATGAATCTGACCAAGAAGGGATTGATGAGGGCATGGTTGCAGAGGATATGCGTGAATTCGCTAAACAGCGCATAGAAAATGGCGAGCAAGAAGAATAGTATAAGCACAAATCAAACAATTAGACCTAATTAACACTCAATCTAGGCTTGATCTTCATCTTCCTTTCCTAGCCAGCCCTTATCTTTGAGCCAGTCACCAGAGGATTCTAATCTACCAAAGAACCCAGATGCTTCTTCATCTGTAGGTCGAGAGTGGCTAACCATGTATGCGAAGAACATAGAATCCCACAGGCCTTGTTTTGTCTCATGTCGGATTTTAGCTACAACCCAATCAGAAATTGGAATTACTAGAATTGCAAATCCAATACCAAGATTCACAGGATTCAGGCCACCGCTCTTGCCAACACCAGATGAAAGAATCAATGCAAGTCCTGATAAAATAAATAGAATAGTCAAGGCTTTGAATGTTTGATGTAGGAATATAGGGGGATTACCTTTGTGATTGACATATTTGGTTAACGATGCATAATTCCCCACGGTTCTACGTGTCATAATTGGCATACCGATCATGTTGAACAGCATAATAGCAATTGAGACAAGCCAAAGATAAGTGAAATCTCCATCGATAAAAAGATACGTTCCAAATAAACCCACAAATGCCCCATAGGTGACAATGAAATCAACAAGGCTACGGGCAAAACGGGCCGGTTTCTTGGCAAGTACATATTCAGTTGGGAGTGTCTTAGATACCCTCTCTTTAACTTCGAAATCATCTAATTCATCGACAACCTTTGCCTTCTTCGCGCGACGTGGCGCTGCTTTCTTTGCAGGCTTTACCTTCTTTGCAGGCTTTTCCTTCTTAACCGGCTTAGGCTTACTTGCTTTAGCCGGTGATGATGTCCCTTCGTCCTGCATTTGGCCTGCCTTTTCTAGTAATCCCATATTTACATCACCCGTATATCTCACTCATTTCGATGAATAATTGGAAATCATCTGTAGCCATGAAAGCCGATAACTTGTCATCAGGAATGGTACCTAATTCTTGATTGACCATTTTGAAGAATTTCTTCCTGTTTGTTGGACTTGTACCTTCAGGATCAGACCCAACTTTTTCAAAGAGTTTGAAGTTTTTAGAATTGATGAAATCATTTATGAATGATTCCGGCATATCACCCAAAAGATTGTTGACGACATCGAAGAATTCTTTGAAGTGATCAACATCCTCATCGTCTTCGTCCTCCTCTAAAGCAGAATCGTAATCATTAAGATCACTGAGGGGGATATCACCTGACATGACACCTTTCAGCAATTTTCTCTCATCCACCATTGGCTTCAAAAGATTGCCGAACTTAGCGATAGCTGATTGGTTCTTCTTAGCCTTAGCAGTATCAAATTTCTTCTTCAATGGACGCATTTCCGCTTCTAAAGATTCTAAGCGAGTCTGCAAATCTGAATCTCCCTCGTCAGCATCTTCATGTTCATCATCATCATCAGAATCGTCACTAGGCGCAGATATTAATTCGACTACTGGGGCAGTATCACGAACAGATTCCTGCTCAGCCTTGCGCATGACAATGATTTCACGATCAAGGTCATGACCGAAGCGGTCTGCATATCTCTCTAGCAAACTACCAACATCATCACTACCTAAGCGGTCGATGTGACCATACATCTGTTGCAGTGATTTGTCGGTTCTGTTAGTCCATAAATCAGAATAATTTGAATTTTCTTCATCTTCAACTTCTACAAGGACTATATCATCCTCTTCCTCTATTTCTGAGTCATCGGGGAAAGGAGTAATTTCAACATCCTCAATTGGAGGGGGGGCAGGTAATGGTTCAGATGGCAACGATGGAGGGGGAGGAGGTAAGCCCCCGTCTTCTAGGGCTGGTAAAGGTGGAGGTGGTGGTAAATCAGGCAATCCAGATGGGGGGGGTGGAAGTGAGTCTAGAGATGGTGTGGCCTCTTTCTTCTTCTTCTTGCGCAACGCCATGCAGTCACCTTACGATGCGTGGTGACCATCAGCATGCCTTTAACATTGGCTTGATGTGAATGTAGTCTATGAAATAGATTGTAAGCCCTAAACAGGCGTTGCCCACCCTTTGAGTGTTAGGAATGTATCCATGTTAGCATCTGCAATAATTGTATCTCCTTGAGTATATTCGTTATCCCCATCACCTATTCGTAGAACGCATCTGTCAACAGTAATTTGCAATTCTCGAGTTTTGTCGTCATAGTATGGCATTGCCTCATTCAAGGCATCAAAAGAATTAGTACCATCAGGATGTAAACGTTCGAGAGGGAATGATGTGACTTGCATACCACATTTACCGTTCAGACTCGTTGGCCATCTAATCTGCCTCTTTACATCAACGGTAACAGCATCATCAGTTTCTCCAGCCTGGCCAAGAATCAGTGATTTATCTCCTTTAACTAGTTCAAAAAATATGTGATCGTTTTTGGCTAGACCTTTGTAATTACCATTTATTACATTTTCACGACGTCTTGGATGTTGCACTGATTCAGCCAAAGTTTTCATCCGTGGTGCAGAGCAGCCATTGACTTTAGAATCTGGAGAATTTGAACGTTCCTTGATGATAGCACATAATTCCTTAGCCATATCTTTTCCTTGTTTATCATCAGCATGCACCATATCGAGTTTAGCAAGTATTGTTTCTGTGCCGTGTTCTAGCCGTTGTTTCCATCCGTATGATACATCATTATTCATCAAAGCACTAACTTCGATTCCTACCCCCCTAATATAACTGACCAATTCCCTTCTAGCGGAACTATCAAGGCCTAGGATCGAAGGGTCTCTATAATGTAAATGGAATCCTCGATGACCAGAAAATGTGATGTGTAAATATTCCTCTGAGAATCCAAATTCTGGATGTAGAAATTCGTCCCACAATTTCCAAGTATGCAGCTGAATTATTTCCAACATTTCGGGGAAATTAAATGGGTCGACCGATTCCAAATGATCCCCATCTAAATCAAAGATTAAATCTGCACCTTTCCAATCTTTATCTATCATTTTCCATTCTTTTGGCTTGGCATAATATGCAGTAGAATAAAAGCAACTTTTTGGCATCCGTGATTGGAAAAATTGCAATACTTCATTAGGTCTTTCAAAACTGATGTGCCGATCATATTTTCCAGCAGTCCACTGTTCAAACATACACTCGCGAGACCTAAGTCTTGGTGGTATCCAAATATCAGTGAGGATAGCCGAAGAATACCATTTACCAAACCGATGGGCTGCCCTAGCCCAATTGCTCTCGACCATCTCGCTCAACTGCCCTAAATGGCGACAGCACTTGAACGGCGCGCTCAATCCAAGGACAAACCACTAACCGATTTCCCATCAGTTGAGGCTTCGATGCCTGTAACTTTCTGGTAGCAATCATAACAAGCATATTTAGAATCGATTGGAATAGATTGGCCAAAAGTCAATCTTTCCGCACAATAATCACATATAGGCCCAATTTCACCTTTATGAATTCCAAGTCTTGACACGTCAGGCATGTTACCACTGAGTCTAGGCTGAGGGAAACTAGTCTTTGAGCATGCCCCTTATCGGTTTGGATTATTAGATTGTTTAACCGTAACATTCACTACCGAATAATCGTGGCACGAATCATGGCAGTTACACCGCGGTTGGTCAGGGTTGGGCATTCACCCGATCCCGATGATGCTTTCATGTTTCATGCGCTAACAACTGGTTTGATTGATACTCCAGGGTATAATTTTGAACACGTTCTTCTAGATATTGAGACACTTAATGAAAAAGCAAAATTGGGCGAATATGAAGTTAGTGCCGTAAGTATTCATGCTTTTCCAGACATATCTGATAAATACACTCTAATGAATTGTGGGGCAAGTATGGGCGAAGGATATGGCCCAATGTTGGTAAGTTTAGAATCATTGACTTTGGAAGAGGCCTGTACTAAACCTATAGCTATCCCTGGAGAGAAGACCTCAGCCCATTTAGCATTGAAATTGGCATGTGGAAATGTGGAAACAGTAATCGTACCCTTTGATGAAATCATGCCGCGTATTCTTAGTGGTGAATTTTCTAGCGGCGTCATCATTCATGAAGGACAATTAACATGGGGATCGCATGGTATGAACCTAATTCTTGATTTGGGGATCTGGTGGAATGATAGAACTGGTGGACTACCTCTCCCCTTGGGTGGCAATGTAGTACGAAATGATCTCGGCGTTGACTTATGCACTAAGATTACTCGATGGGTAAAACAGAGTATTGAGATTGCTATAGGAAATCCTGAAGGTGCATTAGAATTTGCTCGTCAATGGGGTCGTGGAATTGATAAAGAGACAAATTCCAAGTTTGTACAGATGTATGTCAATTCAAGAACCATAGATTATCAAGATGAGGGGCGAAGTAGCATTGTTCGCTTCCTTACTGAAGGCAAGGAAATTGGTATGATTGACGCTAGTTTCTCCCCCCAAAATATCAAGTTTATAGGTGAATAATATGTCTAATATAAATATACCAATTACGAGTTCATTTGGTTCTGTTGATCCAGCTCCTGCTAGTGATGAATTATCTATTGAAAAATCTCGTCATTTATTGTGCGATGAGTCTGAGCGAATGTTCGATCGTATGCGTGCCTTATTTACACTCAGAAATATAGTGGTACAGAAGCAATAGGTGGATTAGTATCTGGTTTTTCAAGTTCTTCAGCACTGTTGAAGCACGAGATTGCCTATGTTCTTGGTCAAATGCAAGATTCGTATGCTGTTGATGCCTTGATTCCCGCTTGTCCGATGTTAGTGAGGATGCTATTGTACGCCATGAAGCAGCTGAGGCACTAGGGCAATAGGCGATTTGAGAAGCATGTCAACCTTGATAAAATTTATAGAAGATGAATCATTTGTCGTATCGCAATCATGTGAAGTCGCCATTGATTTACTCAATTGGGTGAATAGTAATATCTTTGAATATTCATGAATTTGATGCATAAGATAGGGAACGTCTTTTGCTAACTTCCTGTTCGGTTTACAGGATGGCAATGAAATTTGACCTCACTTTCATTTCTGTGTCCATCATAATTCTTTGCTCATTTTCCTCAATTTTATACCTTCCAAGTAGTGCTGATGCCTCTGAGAATTTCCCCTTGAGCGATGTTTTGACTAATCCCTACTCACTATCTGGTTCTTCAGCTGTCGCATATTCTAATGATGGTTCAATGATTGCCGCAGCATTTTATCAAAGCGTTGTTATTATTGACACTTATAATAGGAATTTTATCAAAGAAATTGATCTTGGAAACATTGTAATGGATGTTACATTTTCAAACGATGATTCTATTCTATTAGTTGGTCTTGAAAGCCCCTATATGAGTACACTTGCAATGGCCTTGTATGAAACTACAGACTGGGCTCGAATAGGGGTGAATGAAGATGGTAAGGAAGTAACAGATATTAGCGTACTGCCTGAGGCTGAAATCTTTGCTTCATCCAATGAAGATTTTGGTGCTAATGAATATTCAATTGCAGACTCAACAAATAAAATATTCTCTTACGAGGGCGAACATACAGACCACGTCACCTGTCTTGATCATACTCCAGATGGTAATTTCCTAATTACTGGTGGTGCCGATGGTAAAGTCGTCATTTGGAACAGAACAAATCAAAATGTTGCTGAATATCAAGGCAATGAGCGAATATGGCCTACCGAATTCGCGATTACTGATTGTTCTATTTCCCCTGATGGTACAAAATTTGCTTGGATTGCTAATACCCTTTTACAGGTTCGTACTATTCCTGAGGGTGCCTATGTTTCCCAAAAGGTACTAGATGGTTATGCTGAACAACTTGAGTGGAGCACATCTGCTGATGAACTTTGGATTCTAACTCAAACATCCTCACCGAATCTTCTAGTTTTGAATTCAACCAATTTCGATGTGGTGAATAATTTCGACTTGGGGCACAAAGTTTCCGAATTTGCTCTTTCACCTATTGAAGATGAGTTTGTCGCTAGTTCTAGTTCTGCCCATATTTCATTATTTAGAAAGAATCAATGGGCCCCCTATGATGGTATGGTTGGTTTAGATACGGACGGTGATGGTACTCCAAATAATTATGACAGCGATGACGATGGCGATGGTGTAGGTGATGATTTTGAATTTATTTGCTCTGAAGGCAGTGAGTGTTGGTTGCACCCCGACCCCACTTTAGTGCGACAAATTTCTATTTCAATCGCTGACAATACAATTTTCATATTGGATGAACTTGAACTCAATTCTACCCAGAGTGCCCCTATTAGGGACTTAGCTGCTGCTACTGTAACTACTGATGGTTTGGTTGATCAAGGTGAGGCACTGAAAATTGAGAAGATGTTGTGTAGTGGTACTGACAATAACGAAATTATTGCTCATTGGCGCGAATCCTTGCATCTGAATAATTCAGTTTATGTTTCTGGCTCTGTAAGGTGCGATACTAGGTTGGGTCTTTCAGGAACGGAAAAATACGATACAGGAACGCGTATTCATTTAAGATGGTTTATTGAAATGGAACTTTCAAATCAAGTCTTACGACCTTACACCATCACCTTCGACCCTTCAATCTCAGCACCTATGCATACTGTTGCTCAGATTGTTCCCACTTCACCATTCTCACTTACTATTACTGATGATGGCGGTGTCGTGCATTATGATTTCCCCGTCTATCCTGTTAATTCTGTTATGGTTATTAGTGTTGGTGTAATTCCAGAACCAGACCCCACCATATTTGATTTGGCCCTAGAATGGTTAATTGAAAATTTCTGGATCCCCCTGATCTCTCTTATGTTAATAGGAGGCTTTACAATAATAGTAGTTAGAAGACGTAACCGTATTATTTTTGATTTTGAAGATGATGAGGAAATTGTGACTTCTAGACGCAGATCTACTCGGCGTTCACAACCAAGTGGCCCACCTATTATGGATTCTTCAATATCAAGACCCCAGCCTAAGGCAAGACCTCAACCAATGACTCAGCCCCAAGATAGCTTACAGACAAGTGGACGCCCTCAGCCTATTCACCCCTCGAATGTTGCTAAAAAGCGTAGAGTGAAGCGGGAAGCCATACCTCAAGAGAGGCCCGTTAGAAAGGTTATCACCTCTCGTATCGTAACTAAAACCTACGAAGAAACTGATGAAGAGGAATTGGCCCAAGATGTTCATTCTGGATTGCAAGTAGAAGAGAATAAGATGAAAGAAATTGCCAAACAGGTTTCGCATGAGGATCAGGTCAATGAATCTGATGACCATGATGATGAATCTATTGTAGAGAATGAAATGATGGCTGCATTGACTAAAATCACTGATGCAGAACCACCCCTTGACAGTAGCGTTAGCGGCTCTGAAAAATTCGATCAAAGTAAAAAGAGACGCAAGGTAAAGCGCCGAAAGAAGTAATCACACATCAAGCCAATTAACTGGTAAATCTATTTCACATACTTCTTGTAGAAAATATTCTAATCCTTTTACGGCGTGGTCGTCTAGAATATTGGTGACTTCAGAAAAATAGTTCTTAACTCTATCAGAACTAAATCCGCTTCTGATTGAAGTTGAAATAATAACTTCCTCTTTGATTTTCATATCCTCATTGAAGTTACGTGCGTTTGATGACAGATCCCTGTGCGCACGCCTCAATGATTCCACATCAGAATCAATAGGTGCGGCAAATACGGCAAAAACCATAGGTAAACCGGTTATATTTTTCCATTCAGCACCCAAGTCTAGTTTGACTAGTTCGGGGTGTCTGTAAGCCTCATCTAGGGCGCGATCTCCAATCAATAATGCAGCATCACATTTGTTTAACATTTCGTCCAAATCAGGACCCATTTCTGTTGCTTTTGGATCAAGTCCATGATGTTCTAATATGTACATCACAAGTTTGCTAGATGTAGACGAATCCGAAGGTAGTGCAATATCACGAATACTATCTAATTCCCTATTACTGAAAAGTAGAACACTACCAACGTCACCATCAGAGGCAATTCCAATGTTGGGCAATAGCACCAATTCGGAATGATGTTCTGCATAATCTGCTGTGGGTATAGGAGCAACTAGGCAGTCCTTTCTAAGAAGGTGGCCAGTTAACCAGGCAGGAGGTGCTGGAAGAACTTCCCAATCATTAGGTAAACCGTGGAAGAGAGGGTCACAATTAACGAAGGATACCCTTCCTAGAACATTGGACCAGTTTGACATATTATCTCCTCTAACTATGGGCTAGTGGCAATCCTTTGTTGTCCGGTGGAGGTTGCCCGCTATTACAACTGAAAATAGTGTAGTTGGTGTTTCTTTCGACTGGAATTCCACCTACTTCTTGAATGAGTTGAACTAAATCATGATCATATTGGTTAACGGGAGTAGACGAGCCAGCAAGATGCATTATTTCTTCGTTTCCAACAGTGCCATCAATGTCATCTGCACCATGCAATAGTGCGAGAACTCCGATATTATCGCCTAGATTCATTCTGTACGATTTAATATGAGGAATATTATCTAGCATTATTCTAGAGATCGCGATGATTCTCAGAATTTCATTAGCGGTTGCCAACTGAGCCTCCGGAAGTCTTGATTTATCTGGCAAGAATGGGTAGGGAACAAAACATTGGAAACCATGGGTTTTATCTTGTAAAGTTCTCAATTTATCAAGATGAACCATCCTTTGCCTAGTAGTTTCAATTGTGCCAAACAACATGGTACAATTTGTAGGGATACCTAATTCATGAGCAGACTGGTGTATTGCTAAGTATTCAGAACTACTTTCCTTGCCTTTGCAAATCAAATCTCTTACTTCATCAACCAGTATTTCTGCTCCCCCCCCAGGGATGGTATCAAGACCTGCTAACTTTAATCTCTTCAATACCTCTACTATGCTCAAATTAGAAAGAGTAGCCAAGTGTTGTATTTCTATGGCGGTCAATGCCTTGATACTAATTTCGGGATACTTTTTCTTTATTGCCCTGAACAAGGACTCATAATGTTCAATTGTCCATTCATTGTGTAATCCACCTACTGAATGAACTTCAGTGATTAGTTCAGAAAAGGGCTCAATTCTAGCCATATATTCCTCAACTGTTAGGGAATAAGAATCCTTAGCCTTAGGTCCTCTACGAAATGCACAGAACCTACATGCAAGTACACAGACATTAGTATGATTGATGTGTAAATTTCTGTTGAAGAAGACATTCTGTTCAAATCTACCTAATTTTAAGACATGAGCCACCCGACCTAAGGTGGGTAGGTCACACTCATCGTGAAGTATGACTCCTTGATCGATAGAAATTCTTTCACCATTGAGGACTTTCTTGAGAATATGTAATACGGTAGTTGATAATCGAGAATATAGCAGAACGCCGGTAGAAATATTATCTTTCCATTCCATATTCTGGCCTGCATCCTCTAGGGTACTGGTCCAAGAATCAAGTGAGTTACTAGTCATCGGTCTCCTCTCTTATCTATACCTCTAGTTAATGCCTCTCATAGTTAACTTTTAACGCGGCGAAATTTAAACATGAATTTCCTAAACTCTTCTATCCAAAATACAGATGAAGCAACAATAAATACCATTGCCCAGTCAGATAATTCCAAGGGAATAGTAGATAGGAAACTACCGAATGTAATACCTATGAATGGCACCATTGCATTTGAATTTTGAACAATCATAACTAGTGAGAATAAACTAATGAAGAAAGAAGCACTAATGAATAAATTTTTGAATAAACCAAGTTCAAATGCAGATTTGTCAATACTACGACAATTAACTACATTGAACAATTGGAACATTATGAAGGCTGCAAAGGCAACAGTTCTAGCATGAGCGAATTTAGCTTCAGAATATTCATCCCATGCAACTTCATCACAACCCCCCTCAGAATCAAACAAATCAGGTGATGAATCCTGTGTGACGCCATGGCATGATTCAGCAGTCACCAAACCACCACCAGCAAGAGAAAATATCGCAAGTGTACCCAATACCATAACAAGGCCAAGGAAGCCAATGAGACGTTTATCTGAACGATTTGGTAAAGGCTCCATCAAAGCTCGTGGAGTTTCATTCATTACATCCCCATGTCTTTTCTCAATACCTAAAGCCAATGCCGGGGGCCCATCCATTAGGATATTAATTACGAGTAGTTGTGTTGCAGTCATGGGTAATCTCCAACCCAAAATGAATGTTGCAACAATAATTAGAAGAACTGCTGCAACATTAGTGGAAATCTGATATCTAACAAAATTTCTGATATTGAGATATATTTTCCTTCCCTCTTCGATAGAGTCTACAATAGTGGAAAAATTATCATCCTTCAATATCATATCAGCAGCATCTCGGGCGACATCTGTGCCTGCAATGCCCATTGCAATTCCAATATTCGCCTGTGATAACGCGGGGGCATCATTGTCACCATCACCAGTCATTGCTACTACATGCCCAGCCTTTTGTAAGCGTGACACAATTCGCAATTTCTGATCAGGTGTCACGCGTGAGAACATCACAATCTGGCCAATTCGTTCATCCAATTCCTCATCAGATAGTTCATGAAGTTGTTTTCCGGTAACGAATTCTGAATCATCTTGAATAATACCTATTTCCTTACCGATGGCCATAGCAGTCATCTGTTGATCCCCTGTAATCATCATCACTTGCACGCCTGCTGCATGGCATTTTGAAATAGCGTCAGTTACAGTGGCGCGAGGAGGGTCCATTATTCCGACAAGACCTAAGAAAATCAGATCCGATTCAACTGAATCAATATCTTCCATGTTTTCCTCGCCACTAAGTGGGCGCGCTGTGAGGGCAATGACTCGCAGTGCTCTAGTTGCCATTTCTAGGTTGACATCACCAATCTTATTCCGATGCTTATCACTTATTGGAGTGATTCGACCATTTTCAACAACGTGAGAGATTCTAGATAAATAAGGGCCGATAGCGCCCTTGGAAAATACCCACCTCTCGCCATCGTATTCGTGAATAGTTGTCATTCTCTTACGTATTCTATCAAAAGTGAATTCTCTAAATCGTGGGTGCTTTTTTCGGAATGTTTCAACAGAATCCAGCATTTTCCAACCAAATACTGCGCATGCACTATCTGTAGGATTTCCTATAGCCTTCCAAGTATTCGCTACTTCACGAATGTTGCTATTTTGACATAAAATAGTACATGCTGCAGCTAATTTGAATCCCTTATCAACTTTCAATGTGGCCATTGCAGATTCACTGATTTCTTCGCCATCGATTGTTAGAGTGCCAGTGGTTGGGTCAAATCCACTACCAGAAACAGAAAATATCTCATCTCCGCAGAAAAACGATCTTACTGACATCTCATTGCGCGTTAGAGTGCCTGTTTTATCAGTACAGATTATTGTGGATGAACCGAGAGTTTCAACAACCTTCATGCGCGAAACAATAGCATTTTTTGCAGACATATTCTGCATACCAAGAGCTAGTGTTATGACAAGAATAATGGGTAGTCCTTCAGGCACGATCGCTACGAATATGGCAACCGCTATGAGGAACTGTTTAGCAATTACATTTTTCAAACCCGCAATGTCAGTACCATCAACTAGAGCAAGGATGATATTGAATCCAACTATGGCAACAGCTGAAATGATTGCAATAAAGCCAAGATATTTACCTAATGATTCCAACTTAATCTCCAATGGAGTTTTGGGAGTATCAACCTCTGAAAGTCCAGAAGCAATATCTCCTAATTTAGTGGTCATTCCAGTTTTAACAACAACACCAATTCCACGTCCAGCGGAAACTACAGTGCCCATAAAGGCCATGTTTGACATGTCTTGTATTATTGAATTCTCACCACAAACACCAAGTTCTTTGTAGACAACATCTGATTCGCCTGTGAGTGATGATTCATCGATGGCTAACTGATGCACTTCATGCAATCTAATATCAGCAGGTACATTGAGGCCTTCTTCTAACCAAACAATATCGCCTGGTACAATTTCCTCTGTAGATAGACGATGTTCGATTCCATCACGTAAAACAATGCAGTGACTAACTAATAACTTCTTCAGCGAATCCATAGCCTCCTCGGCTTTTCTCTCTTGGATATAGGAAAATACTGCGTTAAGGGACAAAGCAATACATATGAATATTGGAGTTCCAATATCATCACGATCTGCTAATAAGGCTATAATTGCGGCTAAAATCAATAGATATACCATTGGGTCTCGAAATTGATCGATTAATTTGAGTAGTGGGTGTCTAGGAGCTTTGCCTACCAATTTATTGTATCCGTGTTTTTCTAGGCGCGCCTGGACCTCGACGGTAGTTAAGCCAAGGGGAGAGGTGTTTAATTCAGTGAATAACTCATCAATTTCAAGATTATGCCACGGCGGATCAGGTGAACTGATCTCAAAATCAGACTCTGATGAAGAATATGGCATACGCTCTCCCATTAAGGGGGGGCCGGCTCCTATTTGTAAGACGCGGGTTGTATAGTTCTAATTTCTCCAAGGGTAGCATTGAGAACCTGTAGTCCCTCCGCCTACCATGGGCGAGTTTGAGCCGTATGTGCCAGCATCTCAATCCTTGCCTGAATTGACTATTCGTGCTTTGATTCTTGGAGTTTTTCTAGGTGCATTAATGACTGCTGCCAACACTTATCTCGGCCTATATATTGGTATGACCGTTTCTGCCTCTATTCCAGCAGCAGTAATGTCTATGTTACTATTGAGAATGTTCCGATTCAAAAATGTGAGTATTCTTGAAAACAATGTTGTTCAAACAATGACTTCTGCCGGTGAAAGCCTCGCAGCTGGAGTGATTTTTACTATGCCTGCTCTACTTGTTATGGGTAGGGAAATGGATACTTTAACAACATTTATCGTTGCTGTTCTTGGAGGTGTTCTTGGAACTATTTTCACTATTACTCTTAGGCGCGTGTTCATCGTAGAGGAAGCACTCCTTTATCCTGAAGGCATTGCTTGTGAGGAAGTATTGGTGGCCGGAGAAAAAGGCGGTTCCCAACTTGTAGTCATCCTCTATGCCTTGGGGCTTGGTGCTCTATATGGTTGGATGGTGAAGGGATTTAACTTGACCCAAACAAAATTCGAGCATGCTATTGATGTGGTTGGGGTGCGATTATATTCCTCATTAGATTACTCCCTATCTCTTATCGCAGTTGGTTGGATAGTCGGACTCAATATTGCCTCATACATCTTCTTTGGAGCCGTACTTGGCGTATTCATATTGACACCAATTTATGGTTTGACATATGGTTGGCCAGTTGATGCGGATATTGCACACGGTTTCAAAACTCTCTGGGCCACCCATATCCGCTTTGTTGGTGTTGGATGTATGGTCGTAGGAGGATTATGGACTCTCTTTGATATGAGAAAGACAATAGCAAGTGGTCTCAAAAAAGCATTGAATTATAATTCTAATCAGGAATTGGACGATTTGAGTCGTACAGAACAAGACATTCCAATGAAGTATGCTTTCATCGCATTATGTGTAATTGCATTTCTGACCTTCCTTTTCTACTGGTGGAAAACAGGTTCATTATTACTGGCATTAGTTGGAGCAATATTCCTAGCCATTACTGCATTCTTCTTCTCTGCAGTCGCTGGATATATTGCTGGCGTAGTTGGTTCATCTAATTCGCCAGTTTCAGGAATGACAATTGCTACCCTAATGGCTACCACAGTTGTCGTATGGTTTGTTGGTGGAGTAATTCTTAATATGAGCCAAACTGACTTGATGTATGCTACATTGATAATAGCATCAGTTGTTGCTGTCAACGCTGCAATTGCTGGAGATGTTATGCAGGATCTGAAAACAGGACATCTAGTAGGTGCTACTCCATGGAAGCAACAAATAGCAGAGTTGGTTGGAGTACTTGTTGGTGCAGTTGTAGCCCCACTGACTCTAACAATTCTAAATAGTGCATTTCGAATAACTCCCACCTATTGTGCTGCAAATCCGCACCCCGTATCAGGATGCTCAAATGTATTAGAAGCACCTCAGGCTGAAATTATTGGAACACTTATTGAAGGAATGTTTGGTGGTTCTGTTAACACTCCCATGCTTGGTTTAGGTGTTGTCGTAGCTGCTCTAATTATCGGCTCTCGCTGGTATCTCGGTAAAAGTGGTCCTAAATTGCCTATAATGTCCATTGCAATCGGAATGTACCTACCATTCTATCTCTCTGCTACTATTTTCTTAGGTGGCATACTCAACTATCTCGTCTCTCGAACTACTCATTTGCGCGTTGATGGAACCCTAGCGGGAGAACCATCTGAAACAGCTATCAAATCTGGAAAAGAACTCGTTAGTAGAGGAACTCTACTCTCTGCAGGTTTAATTGCCGGGGAAGCTCTCATGGGAGTTGTTGTCGCTGCTTTCATCGTGTTAGCCTCATTTTCACCTTTACCTCCTCCAAATGATTGGATTCCTTTCCTCGGAACCTTACCTCCATTCCTCTCTGCAATCTTCTTCCTTTGGTTCTTTGGTGTTTTCATCTGGCTTGTTACTCGTAGTATGCCCGTTAGAAAGAATGTATTTTCTCTCATCATTGACTTTGGTGCTGTAATATTAGATGGTGGAAGGAGATTAATTGCCAAAATTAAAACCGAATGAGGACGAATTGTTCGAATAGTATAGGAAATCATCAAAGGCTTACGCAAATGCAACCGGTTTGAGGGCTATATTAATGACACACGACGGAGATGGTATTAGTCAACTAGAGGTACTTGATGAGTTAGTAGCAACTGCTAAAAGATGTAGACGTGAAATTGTCAAGATGACTCATCGTGCAAGTGCTGGCCACCCTGGTGGTTCTCTTTCTGCGATAGATATTCTCGTGGCCCTGTACAAAACTAGGTTGAAAGTTAATCCTGAATTGCCGAAAGACCCTGAAAGGGATCGCTTCATCATGAGTAAAGGACATGCGTCCCCTGCTGTTTACGCGATTCTAAATGAAATGGGTTTTCTTTCCACGGATGATTTAGCCACTTATCGTGAAATGGGAGGGGTTTGTCAAGGTCATGTTGATATGAAATGGACACCGGGTGTTGATTTTTCTGCTGGTAGCCTTGGAATGGGGCTATCCTTTGGTTTAGGTGTCGCTCTGGCTGCTAGTATGGATGGTTCTGATAGGGCTGCATTTGTGATGCTTGGAGATGGTGAGTTACAAGAAGGACAAATTTGGGAGGCTGCAATGGCAGCTGTACACCATGAAGTAGGTAATCTGAATGTTATTATTGACCGAAATCGTATACAAAATGATGATTTCATGGAGGTACAATTGAGACTTTTCGATATCGCCGCTAAATGGGAAGGATTCGGTTGGGCTGTTAGGGAATGTGACGGCCATAACATGGCAGATGTAGTTTCATCTATTCAATGGCTTGATTCTGTTACAGACCGGCCTGCAGTTATTGTCGCACACACCATTAAAGGCAAGGGGGTCTCTTTCATGGAAGATAACCCCGCCTTCCATGGGGCCGCACCTAATGATGATCAGTTAGCAATTGCTTTGGAGGAGTTGAAATGACAGTTGCTGCTTCAAGAGATGGTTATGGCTCCGCCTTGCTGAAATTATCTGATGACCCTTTGGTTGTCGTTATTGAGGCAGATCTAGGTAAATCTACCAAAAGTAATCTGTTTAGGAAGGAATTTCCAGAGAGAACCATTTCATTGGGAATTTCCGAGCAGAATATGATGCTTGTTTCTGCTGGCCTTGCTACATCAGGATACAAGCCATTCGCCTCAACCTTTGCAATATTCACCGAAAGGGGATTTGAGCAGGTTAGGAATGGAATAGCAAGGCCTAACATTCCTGTCCATATTTGTGGTAGCCACGGTGGTGTTCATACAGGCACTGATGGCTCATCGGCTCAATCTATTGAAGATTTGGCTGTTTACCGTAGCCTCCCAAACATGCTTGTTTTGCATCCATCTGATGATTTGAGCACGGAATTTCTTACTATACAACTTGCAAAGATGAATTCACCATCATATACGCGTACTGCTAGAAATAAAACACCCCGCATATACAACAACGATAATGTAAATCAATTGGAAATTGGTAAGGGAGTAACTCTTCGTTCGGGGGATGATGTGGCTATCATTGCCTGTGGCGTCATGGTATCTAGTGCCCTGCTAGTTGCAGAATCTCTCTCTGAACAAGGAATAAATGCAGCCGTCATAGATATGCACACAATCAAACCACTAGATGGAGAATTAATTTCTTCTCTAGCAGAATCTTGTGGTTGTTTTGTCACAGTCGAAGACCATTCCATCATTGGAGGGCTTGGTGGTGCGGTGGCTGAACATCTCGCGAGTAATTGTCCAACTCCTCTAGAACGAATTGGTGTAAATGATCACTTTGGTGAATCAGGCCAAGGGGATGACTTGTTGGAGAAATATGGTATGGGACCTTCCCATATTGCTGAGGCAGCGCTTTCTGCAATTGCTAGAAAATAATCAATAATCACCGCCCGTTCAAACAATGCTTTCATGAGGAGTCAGTATTTGGCCTAACACAGAGGAGTTCCTATGAGTGACCAATTTGAGAAGTTGGAGCAGTTGCTCGATGGGCATCTCGGCCCAGATATATTGGAAAACGACCCCATTCTTGCTAAACTAGCTGAACGCATTTATGGGGAAGATTTTCTTGAGGGCATGGGTCTTTCGCGAGGTGAGTCCAAAAGAGCACTTTCAGAGTCTCTGAGTGATGACTTAGATGACGATCTTCTTATCGAAGTGATTCCTGGCATTGATTCAGATTTAGAGCCCTTTGAACCGCCAACTATGCCTGATTTTCCCATTGAGCCATCTGGTGGTAAATCTCTCCTTTTCATGGGTAGTGGTGTATTGTTGTTTACTGTCCTCAATCTTCTCGGACTCCTTTCATTCTTGGGTGGTTCCTGTTCCGGAGGTGGATGTCCTGCTAACGGAAATAATAAGATAAATTGGGCTAGTATTGGCAATCTAGACACGGGCTGGGGTTGGTCCCCAACCCTTTTCGACGGCGTAATTGGAATTCCTGACATTTTTCTCTTGATTGTCTCGGTAATAATCCTAGGTTATTGGTACCTAAAACGTTGATAATCCAGTAAGTACATTGGGATATTAATACATTCTTGCTAGATGCTGTCTTCTAGTGGTCATCTTTCCAGTGACTACGCATTCCTGTGGTGAATCATATGGAATCATACTATCGCCAAGTATTGTCAATCCAGTAGTTTTTTCCAATATTTCCGCTTCAGAATCATTTCCGTCAAAAGCAACTTCGTAAATGATTGCATCCTCAATATCCTGATTCAATGAGTTTAACTGTTTGACCATAGTATTCATGGTATTATTACAACGCTCAGACAATTCATCAGTAATAAGAGATAATTCTTGGGTTACTGCTGAAACTATCTCTTCCAATGAAATGGGTGACTTGCCTCCAGTTCGACGTGCTGCGATTGCTGTGCCATTATCAATATCCCGAGGTCCAATTTCAAGACGAAGTGGTACACCTTTTATCTCCCAGTCGAAATATTTCTGTCCAGGTCTCATATCACGATCATCAACATGTATCTGAAAACCAGAACTCTTGAGTTTCTCTGCCACTAAGTTCACAGTCTCCATCACAGCCTCGCTCTTATGTGCTGCAATAGGCATAATTACAACTTGTATTGGAGCAGATACAGGTGGGAAAATCAAACCGTGGTCATCACCATGAGTACCCACAACAGCCCCCAGCAATCTTTCTGACATACCGTAAGTTGTTTGATGGCAGTTCTTGCGTACTCCATTTTCATCCTCATAGGTCATATCGAAAGCGTCTGCCCATTGATCACGGTAATGGTGACAAGATGCAACTTGAAGAGTTCGCCCATTAGGCATGATTACATCTATGGCAATGGTATACCACGCACCTGGAAAAGTATCCCAGACCGGCCTCTTTGAGATAAGGACTGGAAGACATAAGTCAGACATTATGTTATGAACAATCTCTAGGTCCTCCTCAATCTGGGAAGTGGCATCCTCTTCGTCCACATGGGCTGTATGGGCCTCAAAGAAGTGAATCTCACGTACACGAATAAATGAACGCGTCTGCTTTGTCTCATACCTGAAAGTATTGACAATCTGGTAAGTCTTGAGAGGAAGGTCAGAATGGCTCCTTATCCACAAAGGAAACAGAGTGTACATCGCAGTTTCTGAAGTTGGGCGTAGGAACATGGGAACATCGAGTTCATTTTCACCTGCATACTTCACCCAATATACCTCTTTTTTGAACCCTTCAACCTCTTCATCGAACCTCATTTCAGATGGGTCTACTCCGGCCTCACGAGCTGATTTCAATCTAGCAACGAGTCTGTTCTCCTTTTCTAACAAATCCTCGGGAATTAATAGTGGGAAATTTACTTCTTCGTGCCCAGTTCTCTCCATTTCTGAATGTGTTAAGGCATCAATATTCTTCATTGCCTTCCAGCCATAGGGCCTCCAAACATCCATTCCTTTGATTGGATATCGCTTGTCAACAAGGTCAGCAATTTCTACTATAGCAGGATACCAAGCACTGAAATCGCTCTTGGGTGGGATACCCCGCTTAGCCTTGTCATGTTCTCCCATGATGTCACACGCCCGCCTATACCGCTTGAATACTATGCTACCGAAGTTGCTTCAAACTTGTCCATTGGTTTGAATATGGCTATTACTGAGGCTAATAACCAGGCAGCTTCCAATACCACAAAAGCCCATTCACCCGTATGCATTGCTCTTATTCCGAGTATTCCAGAACCAACTGCCATTAGGAGAAGGTACCTAGTACCTCTACTATTCAAGATTCCCCGCGTCTCAAATACAAATGCTGCTAATATGCAACACATGCCAACATATGAGGCGTAGTAGGTGATTGGTTCTAATGATTCTAGAGCAATTACAGTACCAGTCATTCTATGTGCGCCGTATTTGGTTCTCAATAATCATTGCCAAGGCGAGGTTATCTAGTAGCGGTGTTACCCCACCCTTTTTGTCAACCCAGAAGGCTCTAGGGGTAATTTCTTTCAATGATTCAAGGTGGTTAGCAACTACGCCATCTAGTTGATATTTATACAACATTTCTGAAGCAGAAGCTAATAGTTGAGCATCATCAAAATTAGATTCAAGTTTGAATCCAATTCTTTTAGCACCTTTACAGAAAGTTCTCAATTCTTCAATATGCTTCTTTGAAGGTACCAAGTTAATCGACCAATTATCGTTACCTGACTTGACTTTCTCATTACTGACTTCAGTGGTTACATAATCCAAAACTGCAGCACAATGTATCCATGAATCAGGAGCATTTTGGCTTTTAGCAATGGTCAGTAATGATTCTAACATTTCTTCAGGATTGCTGAGATATATGTTATCTTTCAAAAATGGGGGTGGAGGGGATTTAGTTTCGCCATGTACGACCTTCACCTTATGACCCATTCTATACAGATAGTCCGATACTAACCATCCAGTTTTTCCAGATGAGGTATTCTGTACCCAACGTACCGAATCAATACCGCTTCGAGTTGCTCCTAAGGTGACTAACACAGATGCCCTGTCTTCTAATTGTGAGTTAAGGATGTGGCTAAATTCTGCTACAATGTTTCCAACATCTGGTTGTTTCCTTCTACCTTCTTCAGAAGCCCCCCACAACATATGATGTCCGGCATCAATAAGTTCTGTACACAGATCATCTGTAATAGGGTCTGATGAAAGGGAACCATGCATGCTTGGAACGAACATAATTGGAACCCCTCTACCCCTAGATGCTGATAATGCCATTTGCAGTGGAGAATCCATTATTCCATGAATGTGTGATGCTATCGTATATCGAGTTGCAGGGCAAACAAGGACACCATCAACCTCTCCCAGTTGGGCCATATTGTAATCCCAATCAGTGATTATGGGTGTTTGACTAGCCCACTCAATTGCCAAAGGTGAGATTATCTCTTGGGATGTTTGAGTCATTATTACAATCGGTTCAGCACCATGTCTGCGCAATTCCCGTAGTAGACGAACGCTATCAACTACTGCGATACCACCACTAATGCCAACAAGAATCTTCTTCCCTTCCAATGAATTAGAGGCCAACTCTACATCGACGTCATTGGTGTTGCTCATCAATACCTCCGGTTTGGTGCCCCTCTTTACGGATACCGGTTCCCACAAACTGAATTAGTCCGCCCTATTCGTGAGGCTATGGAGGGAGATGTCACTGCTATTGAAAGAGTGCACAGAGGTATGTCTAACTCTTTGCTTTGGCTCACACTTCTTTTCTTCTTTCTGATTATCACATACATATTAAATATTGATTCGGTCTATTTTTTGCCTATTTTAATTATTACTATCGCCATGAATGTAGGTCTAATGTCAATATATTTCGGTTTCTCAAAGCGACGTAATTGGGCATACAAATTAGCCATGGCTCATTGGCTTTTTCTTATTCTAATATGTTCATTTGTGGGAATTCTAGACTTGTTATCGGGATTACAGGGTGACGTTATATCTCTGATAATGGCCGGAATGTTGTTTTTCATTTCCATTGGTATGGTAAAGAGATTCTCAACTTTCTTTAATCCTCTTTTCTTGGCTTGGTATTTAGGCCAGTCTAACCAAATGCTGGCTACATCAAAACTTGAAGTAAATGAAATGATGGGGGCGTGTCCGAATTGTCTCTCATTATTGGCAGTCAAACCTTTAGAGTTGAGTAGAGGTGATCTATGCCCAAACTGTGGCGAGCATCTTGTAACTGAAGAAACATTCAGAAAATATTCCTTTGAAGAGGAATGATATGTTACTGATCGGAAATAGTCAAATTCTTCCAATACTCTTCAGGAACTTCCTGAGCAAGTCTTAGAGCACCTGCGGCGCCTAACTTGACTGGGTCTTCAACAATGTGGACAGTAATATCACCAAGGTCGGCTAATCTCTCTTCCATAGTAGCACCTAGTCCACGAATTCCAGAACCACCACCTGCTAGAATGATGTTCTGACGGAAAGCGTCGTGGTATTCTGGGTTAGATTCAGAAATCAATATCTTCACATTCACCATGATTTCATCAACAATTGTTTCACAAGCAGCAGAAAGGCAATCCGTAATGTCAAGTGACATTGCCTTCCCATCAATCGAGAAGTCTACTATTACAGGTTCAGATGGTGGAGATACACTGGTAAAAGAATACTGTTCCTTCCAGCGACGTGCCATATCTTTTGTTATCTGTGCTCCAACATACTTTCTCTGAATCTCATCAATAAGGGATTCATCGATAAAATCTCCTGCGCGGTTGATGTGTAACTGATCCTCAGGTCGAGGAATGGTTCCATAGACTCGGCAAATGTCTGTAGTACCAGCTCCGATATCAATGACCATGGTGTGCTCGAGCATATCAAGAGCATATGCGACTGCGAAAGGTTCTGAGATAATCATACAGGCATTGACAGTTCCAGCTGCAGCATCGAAAATAGCAGTTTTATCTACATGACTTGCTTCAGCAGGGGCACCGATGACAGCTATAACGCGGTCGTATTCTTCGGGATCTGCAAGATTCATCATATGGTTGATGAAGTGAGCAATGTATTTCTTATCTTCTGGTGTATCTTTGATGACTCCGTGTTCTAGAGGCCTATAGAGATTCAAGGCAAGTCTATTCTTCAGTGCCTCTTCGCCAAAAAGGACATCTCTCCTAAGGAAATTTTTAGCAATGGAATCCTTTGGAGTACCTATAACGGTGAGCACCTGTTCATCATGATTATCGTTGGAAACCATGACTGATCGAAAAGTGCCCAAATCTACGCCAATGAAGAGAGTATCAGTTGCCACGTGGTTCACCGTAAGTAACGCTCCGTAGGACTCGGTATATCAACAATACCTTATTTGTACATATACAATTAATATTCATAGCCACATTTCACAGCCATCACAATACCAAGCATTTTGTTCTTTAAAGAGCGGAGCCATCTTACCACATCCTGTACACTCCTTCTTGGCGTTATCACCAAAGAGGGCAACAATTATTTGGATGTGTCTTGATTCTGAAATATCAAGATGTTTCCTCATAGCCCACAGGAGTTGATCCTCACTTGGAGTTATGACGCCATCTGAAAGTACCAACTCAACAGCTGTCTGGTAATCAGATTCGATGCTGACTGCTGAGGGATCAAGAGTGACTCCATCTTTTTCAGCAATCATATCTTGTGAACCAGGATCATCAACGTATAGAACCAATGCTTTTGGGTTAAGGGAATTATCCCGCAACTCAAAACTCACCGTTTGACCTTCATGTTCGGCATAAACGAAATTACTTGTTCTGTTGATAATTGAGGCAATGTTTCGAGCAGTTTCCTCCACAGTTCTACCTCTTCGCCATCCGTTTTCGGTATCCTCATTCAATAGATAGAACTCAGTCCCTTTACCTGGGTATTCTATTCGAATCTCTTCGCCACCATCAAAATCGTTGTTTAGAATTGTTAGACTGCCTACATTGGTCTCAATGATATTATCTTCTTCGTCAAAATTGATAATCAGTGGTTTTCTCTCCTCACTTGCAGCATTGTAGTGACCTTGCATTCCTTCTATCCATTTATCTTGTAGTCTAGTCAAACCTTGTTGTTGTTCGCGGGTTAAGTTTTCGTCAATCCCTAGCACGCGCGATAATCCCACGCCGCTTTCCATCTCTTCCTTGAATTGTTGGACCATTTCAGATTCAGTATGGACTGATTCATGAGGTGTGCGACTAGAACTTGATTGAGCATGGGGGTCTTTCCATTCATGTTGGCATCTATCACAACATAGGAAATCCTGTATAGACGAAGAGACAGATTTCCCACCACAGCGAGGGCAGTCTCCTTCTTCATCCACTGCGAGATTATCCTTGGCCTGACTCAGACCCTTGTTCCCCTTAAACGGTCGCTTCCGCAGAGCCATCAAACACTTGAGGTGTGGCATGGGTGATATGGCTTGCGATTCAATTTCAACCATGATATTCATAACAATACCAGAGAAATCAATAAAATCATGAATATGGTGAACCTCGCATGCAATGGTTATTGTAAAACCGGCGCGGTTATCAATAGGTCGTGAGTCGGCCCACCTGATGATACGAGAATGCCATCTGCACGGGTACTTTGAGGGAGATCTATGCCCCGCCTGCAACAGTGAAGGAAAATTCGTCATGAATGGGCGTGAAAGAGACCAAATTGCACGTAGAATGGCTGGAATTCTTCGCCATTTCCCTGAAAAATTTGATCTTGAAATGGATATCAATGGCTGGGTTAGCATCCGCGAACTTTCCAATTCCCTTGCACGCAAGGATAAAAGAAAACACTGGCTAAGAGATCGTCATATCAGTGCCATTGTGGATACTGACCCAAAGGGTAGGTATGAGGTTCGCGGAGGGAATGTTAGAGCAACCTATGCACACACTGTTGATATTGAACTTGACTTACCAACTGACAACATTCCAGATTTGCTCTATTACCCATGTTCTCGAGATGAACTTGAAGTGATGCTTGAAGGGGGTATCCACCCAGGTAGCAGAAAATGGGTCCATCTTTCTAATAGTATTACTTCGGCTTCTAATGCTGGCGCTGTTCATCATTTCCACCCTGCAATTATTGAAATTGACACCATTCAAATGCTTGCTTCTGGTAATACAATTTTCCATGCTGGCACTACTGTATTCTTGACAGAAAATGTCGAACCGCAATATTGCGCTCACGTTAGTTATGACAATAATGAGTATTTACTCATGCTTGATGAATGGGGCGAAGAGGAATAATCTCTCACTTTTTGTAACCACATGCTGGACAAAAGCCCAACTCGCCATCCATTGGTTCTTCGCATTCAGGACATTTACTAGAGTTTGATTTACTGGTCTCAACGTCTATTTCAGTCGATGAGGAAAGTAATCTGACAGCAGAACTCTCCTCAAATACGATGCTCTCCAATTCTTTGCGTATTTCTACTTCATTGGTGAAATTGATCGCTTCTTGAAGGGCCGCCTCCAACATCCACATGCGTTCAGCCTTTGCCTTCTTTCCCACAATATTTTCTGCTTCTATCAACTGTTCTTGTAGATATCTACGCAATTGCTCAACCGTCGGCTCTTCTGTCACGGTTTCCGCACCATCTCCTCACTCATCAACCAATGGGAATATTGATTGATAATATGTGAAAATAACAGTGAGGAAAGAATAATTGGCTAGTTGGCCAAATTATTGACTAACGATAGCAATTAACATCATGTCAACCCTCTTCGGAGTCTTGTGGATGAGTTGGTAATTCTCAAACTTGGCGGTGGGTTAATCACCGATAAATCACGATTATGCACCTCAAAACCATCTGTAATTCATAATTTGGCTGAATCAGTATCTAAATTGGACTCCCTAGGTTATCGAATTATTGTCGTTCACGGAGCTGGAAGTTATGGGCACCTCAAAGCAAAAAGATGGAAATTACACGAGGGAATGATTGAAGGCTACAAACCTGAGCATGATGATGGTATTTCAGATCAGCATGCTGCCGTCGAATCAGTGCGAAATGATATGCTCGTTTTGAACCAAGAGATCATAGATGCGTTGGAATCTTTTGGATTAACCACTGAATGCCACCCACCCCACAAATGGGCTAGTGATACTGGTGCCCATTTTTCTGGCGATTTATCTCTGTTCAATTATTCAGATGGAACTATTCCTGTGACATTTGGTGACGTTGTACATTGTACTGGTGACAAAATTATTGGAATATTAAGTGGAGATGACATTTGCTATAGACTGGCATTGGATAACCATGCTTCTCACATGATCTTTGCCATGAGTGGAGCCGCGGGTTTGCTAACCGCACCCCCCAGTAATTCGGATGCTGAGTTAATTTCTATTTGGTCGCCTGATTGCGAATTTGAAGGGGAACATCTTAGTTCGGAGGATGTAACTGGCGGAATTCATTTGAAAATTGAACGCGCTGCAATGATTGCTGAATATGTGCCTAATGTATGGATTGTTGATGGCGAACATCCTAGTCGGATAGAAGAGGCGATTACTAGTGGTGAAACAGTTGGAACTAAAATTCATTTCAAATCTCCGTAGGAGATTCTATCCTATTCCGTTAAAGACTTGAGGCACCTCACACAGGGTAGTGGCTGACATGTCAGGGGAGGGAAGTTCCATTCTTGGAGATGAATATGACCTACTTCAGACTCAAATGATGGATGAGCAAGTGATACTTGTCGATGAGGATGATTTGCAAATCGGTTCAATGTCTAAGGTTAAGAGCCACCTAGGAAAAGGCACACTACACAGAGCCTTCAGCGTATTACTTTTCAATTCAGTTGGAGAGTTGCTGATTCAAAAACGGGCTAGCACCAAAATCACATTTCCTTCAGTGTGGGCTAACTCTTGTTGTAGCCATCCCCTTAATATTGAAGGTGAAACTGAGATGGAGGGAGACCTCGGTGTCAAAAGAGCCGCAGTTCGAAAATTATCTCAGGAATTAGGTATTAGTGATAGTGAAATCCCTCTACAACAATTCCATCTCATTAGTAGAATGCATTACCTTGCTAGAACTGATGGCAAATGGGTTGAACATGAATTAGATCATATTATTTTCATTCAAGCTGATGTGAATCTTGAAATTAATCATAATGAAATTGATGAAGTTCGTTGGGTGAACCAAGAACAATTAGAGGAACTTGTCTCCAATTCACCTCAAAATGAGCAAATTATCGCCCCGTGGTTTAAGGAGATAAAGAGGCTTTTCTTGGACAGTTGGTGGGGTCATCTTGATGAAATGGAGACTTTTCAAGATGGTTTGGTGCATCATATAGGCGAGGTAGGTGGGCGTGAGGACATCACACTACTCAATACTCTGAAAACTCATGCTAATGAGGTTGAAAATCGAATTGTACAGGCTCTGGACAAATCCCAACACGAGCGATTGAGAAATGCAATGATGCATCTTATTGATGGTGGAGGTAAGCGCCTCAGAGCTATTTTGCCTTGGCTTGTTGCAGACGCCTGCGGCAATTCATCTGATTCACTGTATGACCTAGGTGCTGCAATTGAAATTATTCATAATTTCACCCTTGTTCATGATGATATCATGGATAACGACGAACTTCGAAGGGGTCGTCCTGCAGTCCATATTGCCTACGATATGCCTACCGCAATCAATGCCGGCGACGCCATGTTAGCCGTTTCTTTTGAAATATTAAGCGAATCTCGCGAAATTTCAGATGAACACTTTAGAAGTCTAGTATCAATAATTGGAAAAATGGTCAGAAGGGTTTCAGAAGGCCAACAACTAGACATGGATTTTGAAAACCGTGATCTTGTTACTGAAAAAGAATATCTCAAAATGACCTCTGGGAAGACTGCAGCCATGTTCACGACATGCTCTAGAACAGGCGCTCTACTATCTGGGGCCTCCGAAGATATGATTGATAATCTCTCTAGATGGGGTGAGAATCTAGGTCTTTGTTTCCAATTGATGGATGATTTAATCGATGCTACAGGGGAAAGTGAAATCCTTGGAAAACCCGCCTGCAGTGATGTTGTTGAAGGCAAACAAACTCTAATCGCAATCCATGCATTGCAACAAGACCCTGCTAAACTAACCAAATTTCACGAAATATTTGGATCTGGTGATGAATTAATATCTAGAGATGTCCTTGATTCTGTCCTCAATGAATTGGTCGAAGTCGGTTCTATTGATTATGCTAGAAAGAGAGCCATGGATTTCCATCAGAAAGCGCACGCTTGCCTCGATACACTTCCCGAATCTGATGCGGTTTCAATATTGAGACAACTCACTGATTGGCAATTAGTAAGAATTTCCTGATTCGGTGACACACTAGGTACTGACTGGAATCAGTCTGAGTAGTACGACTCGGTTGGAAGTTCGGGCTTCAATCCCTTACGTTCCCTGATTGCACCTACGACTTTATCGAGGAGTGCGCGTGGTAATTCTTCGAATCCACAATTTTCAGAATTCCAAATAGCCCTACCTTGAGAAGCGGCTCTGATGTCGTTTGAGAATCCAAATGTCTCGGCCACAGGCACCTTACCGATGACGGTCGTTGTCTCACCGTCAGCAGGCATATCTTCAATTTCACCTCGACGTTGAGTAATCTCTCTAGTTACACCACCTAGCCAATCATTAGGGACTGATACATGCATTTTCTGCATTGGTTCCATAATCACAGTATTAGCCCTGATAAGGGCCCCTCTGACCGAATTTCTCATTGCAGGGATAGTCTGAGCAGGACCTCGATGAATTGCATCTTCGTGTAACTTTGCATCAACCAGTCTGACCATGACACTCATCAATGGCTCTTCTGCTACAGGTCCCTTCTGACAGACTTCATTGAATGCCTCAACCAGTAATTCTTTGGTTTCATGTAGATATTGGATACCTTTTGTGTCGTTGACGAAAACATTTGTACCATTAATTGCGTATATCTTACGCATCAAATCCTTATCCATACCATATTCACCGAACTTACGACCAATATCTTTGGCATCTTTTGGTCTGATTGTACCATTACCAAAGGTACCTTCACGTAGTGCCATTACTACATTTTCAGGGAGTTGTTCAACTTCAACATAGAATCGGTTGTGCCGATTGGGTGACTTGCCCTCAAACGAATTGCCATGGTTGTTACCAGAAGTAGATTCACGGTAAACGACAATTGGTTCAGAAACTGAAACCTTGATATTTTGCTCCTCTTCGATTCTATAGGTGGTTATCTCAAGGTGAAGTTCGCCCATTCCAGCGAGTAGTGCTTCGCCAGTCTCAGGGTTGGTTGTAACCTGCAATGAAGCGTCCGCCTTGGCTAATGAACGAAGAGCATCGATGAACTTTGGTAAATCCTTCATTGATTTTGGCTCAACTGCAACAGTAACAACTGGTTCAGAATAGTGTCGAATCGCTTCAAAAGGTATGATGTCTTTGTCTTGTGCAACTGTAACACCAGCTGCTGCTGAACGGATTCCAGTGAGGGCAGCAATATTACCAGCAACAATAGAAGGAATAGAGATTCTGTCACTTCCCACCATCATGCTTACTTGTTGGACTCGCTCAGCTTTAGCACCACCAATAGCCCATAATGTGTCTCCGTGATTTATCGTGCCAGAATATATTCGACCTACTGCAACTTCTCCAGCATGTGGATCCATCCAGATTTTGGTTATCATAAGAGCAAGCGGACCTTTCGGGTCACAATCAACCATCGCTTTACCAAATTCTGAATCTAGTTCACCAGTCCAAATATTTGGGATACGATAAGGTTGAGCTATCACCGGACTTGGTAATTGAGTAACTGCCATATCAAGTAGAACTTCGTGTACAGGAGCCTTCTTCGAAAGTTCTCTTTGCTGTTCGTTGTGGCAATGCTCAAAAATGTCCTTGAAAGAAATACCAGATTTCTGCATATATGGGACTGTAATCCCCCAGTTATGATATGCTGACCCAAAGGCTACAGTACCATCAGCAACACTAACTTGCCACTCTTTCTTGTACTCGTCAGGAGCAAATTGACGGATTAGGTTGTTAACTCGTGTAATCTGGATCTTGAATCGCTCTAGCATATCTTCGGGTGACACTTGAAGTTCGTTGATTAATCGGTCAACCTTGTTAATGAATAGAACAGGCTTTACTTTTTCTTTGAGTGCTTGACGGACGACTGTCTCAGTTTGAGGCATGGCTCCTTCAACTGCACAGGTTAGAATGAAGCAACCGTCAACGGCACGCATAGCCCTAGTTACGTCCCCACCAAAATCTACGTGACCTGGTGTATCTATCAGATTAATTAGATAATCTGTACCATTAACTTCGTGCACCATCGAAGCTGAGGCGGCGTTGATAGTTATTCCACGGGCTGCCTCCTGTTCATCAAAATCTAGTACTCTACTCTTACCAGCTAATTCCTCACTCATCATCCCAGCACCAGCAATCAAATTGTCTGATAGAGTTGTTTTTCCGTGGTCAATATGTGCGGCAATACAGAGATTGCGGATCTGGTCCCGCACATGCATAACTTCTGTCGCTTTTGCGATGTTATCTTCTTTACGTCCCATTATGCTTCACCTATGGTGAAGCCGGCGACCTGACTTCGGTTCATAAAGGCGACTACATTAATTCGGCCTGTAACAAATATGATTGTGTTGGGCTAGAATGGCAAAAGAAAATTATCGGGCAGAGGCTGCGATTCTTTCCACTTCTTCCCTCTTACCAACAGCAAAAGATGTGACATCGCCACTTGCAGCCTTGGAAATCTCGTTAACAATCCCTTGAGGGAGTGTTTTGGTGCTCTTGCGAGTTGACTGAGTTGAACCCATAGCAAGATGCCGGATTGCCACATCAATTCGGCGGCTGGGTGCGCTGTCAACCGCCTTTGGTTGACTGACAGCACCAAATTTAATACGAGTAATTTCTTCCATTGGGGCAGAGTTTGCTACAGCATCGACAAATGTCTGTAGAGGATTGACTTTGTCTCTATCCGCAATACGATCTAAAGCCTCCTCAAAGGCTTTAGCAGCAGCGAGCTTCTTTCCAGTGTATTTTCCAGTTCGCATCAATCCGTTGATGAATCTCTCAACAATGGATAACTTGCTCTTGCCAAACCAAGCATTAGCATGACGGCCCCCCGAGTGGGGTACGCCAACTGTTTTGAGGTTGATGTAAGGGGAAATACCGGGATCGTCGCATGTTACTTCTGAAGCATCCCACTTACCGAAAACAAGGGTACCTATTCCAGCAATAGGTGCTTCAACCACCACCGGGACATCTGCAACTTCTGGCTGTTCTTCCATTTCTTCCATTTCTTCATCACTCACCGAATCACCTCAACGAATTGGTTTCTCTTTTCGGCCTCTGACCATTTCATTTAGTGAAACGCCATTGACTTTAATGACCTTGAATCGAACTCCGGGGATATCTCCGTATGAACGACCCATTCGTCCACCAATACCCTCAACCATGACCTCATCGTGCTCATCGATGAAGTTGATTGCACCATCACCTGGTGCGAATGCAGTTAGTTTATTTCCAGTGCGAATTAAACTGATTTTGACGGCCTTTCGTATACCAGAGTTCGGCTGTTTGGCTTCGATACCGACCTTCTCAATCACGATCCCCTTAGCTTGGGCGGAACCGCCAAGTGGGTCCGACTTCTGTTTGAGTTTCAGAACACGCTTCTTGTAGCCTCTGTCTTTCCAGCGGAAACGCTGGCGATCTCGCTTCATTTTCGAACCAGAAAAGAGTCCCCTACCCATGGATACACCTTGAAGCACGCCGCCGTCCTACCGCGCGTATATGAGGCCATCGGAATCGGAACGGTTAACAGAGGCGCAGGATGTCGATTAATCTCTTGGCTATCAAAGAGCCCCCAACCTTCAAGCGAGGGCCCTTAGTCGCCGTCATAATGGCTTTCAGGGACCACCTCAAACAGTCGGAATCAATTGCCTCTGTAAACCCAATTAATGAGATGCGGCTCACTATCGAAGAATATCCGAATTCTGCTATAATGTTCCATAGTGTTGATGGTGCAAAGGGGCATAAAGCAGCAGCCAATGTCTGCCTACGCGAAAACATGACAAGGCATTTCGATATTGAGCCTGCTCAACTCCTCGATGCCCTTGAGTCTGCAATGCATGACCCAATAGATTCTATCCTAATTGATTCAAGTGCCCCTGTAATGGAGAATGTAATTGACCCAGTTGACCTTACCCAATTACCCATACCTCACCACTACCCACAGGATAGAGGCCGATATATGTCAGCCAGTATTGTTATTGCTGAGAGAAAAGGGCAAAGAAATGTCTCTTTCCATCGTCTGTTTGTCAGAGATAAGAACCATGTAGTCGCTCGTTTAGTACCACGCCACCTTAGAACTATGGTAAACGAAGCACGCTCCGAAGGTGATGTTGTCAATATCGCTATAGTTAACGGTGCAGACCCTTGTTTACTTCTAGCCGCGGCAATGTCCTTCAATCAACCAGTAGATGAATTGACAGTCGCTTCTGCATTATACCAACGATTCTATGGAAAACCACTTGAGGTGATTAAACTCGAAAATGGAGTCACGGTACCTGCTGATGCTGAATATGCCATGTCTGCCACTATTACTTTGGAAGACGACGATGAAGGGCCATATATTGACATCACCGGAACAATTGATGATGTGCGTAAAGAACCAGTCATCGAGATACACTCTCTACATCATCGAAATAATCCAATATTCCATGCCATATTACCTGGATTAGCAGAGCATCATGCTCTAATGGGACTCCCGCGGGCACCTACAATCAAATCTAGTGTTTCAAAGGTTTGCCAATGTACAGATGTTGTAATGACTTCAGGCGGTTCAGGTTGGCTCTCTGCCGTAGTACAAATCGTACCCTCTTCACCAGATGATGCCACAAATGCCATCATGGCCGCATTTGAAGGCCACCCTTCCATGAAGGCAGTTACTATTGTTGATGTTGACATCAACCCCGCAGATCCAGTCAGAGTTGAGTGGGCTTTGATGACTCGTTGGCAACCAGACAGAGATACAATCATCCTCAGTAATCAAAAAGGGAGTAGCCTCGATCCAACCCGAACTGATGATGGTCTTACCTCCAAGATAGGTTATGATGCCACAATCCCCTTTGGTAGCGATAAGAAGCCATACACCTCTGTTCTTTGATGTATAACTCCAAAGGTTCAATGAATAGCGACCCTTAGAGGGCTTGTGGCGAACAGCAGTGGTTCAGACCTGCAACATCCAAGAAGAAGCCTTGGTAATCGACATCGTTCACAGGCTGTGAAGTTTCTAGCACTAGTTGATTCCAACAGTGAAAATGTTGCTCAAAACCTAAGTTGGGCAGAGCAGAGTGCCCGACAAGCAGTATTACATGATTTCACGCATGAAGAAAACTGGAGAATACTTGCTACAATTAAAGAAAAAGCAGGTGACGAAGAGGGACTAAGAGCAGTTTTGGAAGACTTGTTTTCAGTTCTAGGTAGAGACCCTGAACTTCTCACTCAATTGGCAAAGGTCAACATGCTACAACACGGATTCCAATTGCTAAGTGCTTCTCTTACTGCAGACCCTCTCGACCCAGATTACTGGATTCAACTTGTAAATGATGAATTTCTCGATGAATTGAAAGAACGATTCTTCCAACTCGACCTCTCCGACCCCCGAGCCAACATCCTCTTTGGTAGGAGATTGGAAAGAATTAGACCAATTAATGAAGAATTATTCATTTTGCTCGTCCGGCGACTTCTTGCACATCGCCCATTTAATCACGAAGCGTGGATTGAACTTGGAAGACTTCATGAATCTCGTAAAGAATATGATGAGGCTTGGTATTGTTATGACCAAGCACAGACTCATTTCCCTCAACTGACACCTAGAGATAAATTTCGTACTAGGATGGAAAACAGACTTGATGGAACCACTTCATCATGGTCAGCCCCAAGCCCTGATGGGCGTTCTCAATTCCTCAAGCGTATGGAAAACCTTGCTTTAAAGGTAAGTTCATCCGAAATTATTGATGATGAAACTTTGGTTGATGAACCTCAAGTTAGTGATCATGAAGCAAGTCTTCTTGACCTAATCGAAAAGGAGGAGTACTCATCTGCGTTCTTCCTCGCTCGTAGATTGGTCACAAATGGGGAAGCCTGGGCTGAAGTGTACCTCAAGCAAGCCCAAGATAACCTCACTGGTTCAACATCTTGAGGACTTCCTCGTCTTCAATATTTCTTTCAAGACTCAATTTACTAGAGAATACGTTCAAACCAACGCATTTTTCTGCCTCAAGCAATACAATCAAGTCTGGCCTATTAGCACCCAAGACATCAACTTCCCAGAACTCATTGCACCATTCTATTACCATTATGACATCATCGGCATGAGCACTGCACTCACTATTGTCACCTAGATTTCGAGGACTAGCATTTTCAACAATTTCTGACATCAAAGTAGCACCTTTTGATACTTCATTCAGACTCAAATCGAGCCATATTAGGGCGGCCTCTATCGCCCCCTCAATCATGCTAGAAGAAAGGAACCCTTGAAATGCAACCCAAGCATGTCTTTGACTTGATTTGTAATCACCTATCTCAAAAAGAATTCTTGCTATTTGCAATCTGCTTTCAGCAATTATTTCTATTTTATGCGGACCTAATCGATCAATTTGGCTCAACTGCGCCAACGCCATAATTGACTCATTTCTAGAAAGATGCCATGCGGCCATGTTGATAATAGCCAATCCATGTTCTGAACTACCTTCAGATATTACTTTCAGGCGCTCCATTGCCCAGCGTAAATCTATACCTGCTTCCTCTACTTCACCTTGAGTGAATCTTAGCAGACCCCATTCCATTCTAGCTCGCGCCTCTAAAAGATGGTTTCTGGATGAACTCATTCTACTAGATTCCACACAGTCTTTCAACATATTTTGAGCAGAATCAAAATCATTGCATAGTTGGGCACGACGGAAATCAACGAAGGCGACTTCAGCATCACTAAGTAATCCTGAAATCTCCCCAATGAATTGCTCATCATCTGCTAATATAGCGGCATCAGCCAATCCCAATTTGTCGCTAAAATCATTGATTTCCGATTCAGATAGCGCTTTTTCTTGGTGGCGCTCATACATTTGGTGAGCAGTTTTCATATCAACCTCTCCTTACAGCAGAAAGTGCGGCTATGAAACCAGAGCAAGCAGTAATTGTTGGTACATCACCTGACCAACCTGCAGCCCCTGCATGTCCACCACCCTCTCCTTCAAGAGTTTCTGTCAGTTGAGACATTAATCTACCGAGATGAATTCCGTCATTAACGGCATTTCTGCTAGCCCTAGCAATAAGGCGTGTTTCATGTTTCGCTCGACGAACAACAAGCGCAACTTCCGCGCCGGCGGTAAGTAATGAATGTGCAATAACTCCCTCATTTGTCCCCCCAATTGTGTGAAGGAGAAACCAATTTCCAGCATCAATAGCTTCGACTTTCGTTAGAGATTTGGCAATCGAAACTTTCTGAGAATGATTCATGTCATCTTTCTCAAGAGACTCAACGAAACTGGCGTAGTCTAGTGAATATCGTTCAACTATTTCAGAAGCCGCTTTCAAAGATCCCGCATCTGCATGTTTGAATCTACCAGTATCTGTGATTATCCCAGCAAGTAGTTGAATCGCCGATTCGGTATTCAGCCCATCGGGATTGAATTCCTGAGAATACTTGTGAACGATTTCTGCAGTAGAGGTGACTTGCCAACAGATGTTGAGGTCTACATCACTCCAATCACTTCCACCTTGGTGGTGGTCGATAACACATATAGGAACATCTTCGGGTAGATTGAGACCGGTTTGGGATGGAGAGGCCGTGTCAACGACAATTATTCCTGCTAGAGTTCTAGGCCACATTGGATTAGAGGGGTTCATCAAATGAAAATCATTATTTGTTTGAGTCAAAACCCTCTTGGCAATTTTTGAAATATGTATTCCGCAAGCCTTTGCATTATCACCAATCAGTTCTGCAAGGGCAGAAGCAGATCCAATAGTATCCATATCTCCATTCTTGTGGGTAACTATGGCAATAGCACCTAGCTCACGCTTTTCACATATCCAATCATGCAATTTCTGTAAATCAGAGATGTCGCCCACTACTAACCCTCAAATTGCTTTACAATCTCTTCATACTGTCCCCGTAGAGTTGTTTCTTGCTGAGAAAGCCTATTGGAGTGTTCGGATAGAGTTTCAATTGTATTCTTCAAATCCTTGGCCAAGGATTCACGGTCTGCGACTTCCAATAATAGGGGCCCGGTCTGGCGATAGACTGCGCGGTCATCATCTTGGCTTCCAAGTAATTCAATTGTACCTTCAAGTTCCTTAATTTGACCGCTTACTGCAGCTACTTGTTGAACGCAATTCTGTAGTTCAGCAACTATTATTTGTAACCTATTTCGTATATCATCATCTGTCATTTCAATCCCTCTGTATTAGGCGGAACGGTCTACCTCAATAAGGGCCTCGGAAGCCGCTTGTAAAGAACGAAGGGCAGTGTTTAGCCTTGCTCTTAAGTCAGAGAGATTGCCTGATGAAACCTCTATAGTTATACAAGAGCCATCTTTGACGATAGATACATCCTCGGTTGCTAGGGCTGCAACTAGAGAATCAACATCTGTTGAGGCATCAATAGTTATTGAAGCGCTACAAGAATCACTCTTCTTCACTACCGTCATCGCTATCTCCCTCAGTGGTAATCTCTGCGATAGGGGCATCTTCATCTTCGGCTGCTATAGCGCGCTCAAATTCAATTGCCGCATTCTGGGCAATGATAGCCATATCAGTAGCAGTTGCACCTTCAACTGAACGGCGAATGATTCTATTGTTCGCGTCAGATGCCCGGGTGAAGGGTTGCCATACACCGCCAGCAAAGGTGTGACCGCATTTACGGCAAGCCCAGATTCCAGGAGACTCTCTGCGAACCTTTTGATATTGACAAACAGGACACGAATACTCCCTCTTAACTTTGCGAATAGCAGATGCGGCTCGGCGCCTTACACTAACACCATAACGTGCACCAAATCTTGCTTCCACGCCAGCTTTTTTCGTTCTCTTTGCCATTTAATCACCTCACAATGAATCGACAATTTTCTTTAACTCAGCACATCTCTGCTTGGCCGCATCCATGATTTCAGCGAATTCGCTCGCCGTGAACGCTCCCTTTAATCCCTTCTGCAAAGAGTGAACGTGGTCATCCCCCCCTAAGGTAATGTGAATTCTCTCATCGCCCCCAAGTTCTTCCTCGCGATTTGCATCATATATGAATCGACCACCGACCTTTTGAAATGAACACATAATAGGTGTCTTATTCACTGGCAAGGGCCTGTCCTCGCCGATATCAAATCGCTCACCTGGGAGTGTAGCGTTGTGAAGTGCGGCTATCGCAGCAAGAGCAAATGCATCAAACAGATTACCATCATCACTGATAGCAAAACAGTCAATGATGACCTGCCATACCTTTTCTCCTGCGATGATACAGAGATTCTTCGTGTCAATACAACCGGATTCACGTATACCCCTGTCGACAACTCTTGCCATCTCAATGCTTTCTGGGCTTGGTGGTCCCGGTTCAATGTGGCGACCTGCTAATGGTCTCAATTCAACACTGGTCATCAATCCACCCTCATCGGGCCGGTCAGGATAAGGAGTCTGAATCTGAAATTTGATTCCTGTAAAGACAATTGTGTCACCCATTTGGACTTTGGCACTACCTTCGGCCCGTTCTAGAACACCCACTTCTACAGAAAGGTCTCTGCCATCCCATTGTCCGCGTCCATCGGCACGTTCATCACGTGCAGCAAGTTCAGCTAAATGGGTTCGAAGTAGTTCGGGTACGAGAGGTTGCCCCATCAAGATTCACCTCCGTATTTGTTGGCTATTGCTTCCTTCATCATCAGATGAATTTTCGTTGCAGCATCCATATTGTAATCCCAAGCTTCTTGGAATTGTTCAGGAGATAAATCGCCATCCATTTGTAAGAAAACGAGTTCGCCCGAGTTAGGTAAAATTCCCATTGGAAGATCAGCCTCACCATAGTTGTCTTCTTCCTTGTTCAAGTCACAGACTACAACATCGTTGATTTTCCCACTTGCAACGCTGACTACCATGTCAGTCATTGGAATGCCAGCATCTGCCAAAGCAAGTGATGCAGCAGTTAATCCAACGCATCGCGTGCCTGCTTCCGCACAGATGACTTCAATTTCAATACGAATCTTACTACGTGGATAGAGTTCCAATAGGACAACCGATTCCAAGGCTTCTGCTGTTACCTTGCTGATTTCTCGACTTCTTCTATTGAATCCTGGGCGGAATCGATCAGTTGTTGAGAAAGGTGCCATGTTGTATCGTACATCGAGTACTGCCCTCTCTTGTCGCTGAATCTTTCGTGGATGTGCCTCCATAGGCCCATAAATCGATGCTATGACATAGTTGGTACCCCATCGAACACTTGCAGAACCATCTGCAACTGGAACTACTCCCAGTTCAATTTCTATCGGTCGTAAATCGCCAGCCTTGCGGCCGTCTACGCGATTTCCTTTTTCATCTATCATTTGGACGTCTCCATATCCCATTTTCATCACTCTCCATTTCCTTGCTTGAGGTGGTCAGCCACCTTGGAAGATAAATTATCAGAATCACCATTATCCCTAATGAACGAAAGGGTATCACGTACTGTGCGGATTCCTTCTGGTTCACCATCTACCCAAACTCTACCATTAGCACCTAGGATAATTCGGCAATTACTGGCATCCTTGAGTTGACTGAGTATTGGATTATTCCCACTTGATAGAAGTGAAACAAGATGTGGTGGAACTGTATCAACAAAACCAGAATTTACTTTTCTCAACCCCATACCCTTCATCGTAACGACTGAAGAGTGTGATTCATCTATCTCTTGAACTCGACAAAGAATAGTTGTACCCACATTCATGGCGTCACGTGTAGCGCCAAATTCGACTTTCATCGGTGCAAGACTCATTGGGAGAATGGCATTGAAAGGAGCACCCAAGTCAATGAACCAAATGTTTGCACGCATTCCCTCGATGTATCCGAGAACAAGATCACCAGGCCTTGGGAAATATGCGGTGTGTAGGGGAGTAACTGATATCTCTCCCCCTTTTTCTACAATGTAACCAAGTTTGGTTGCAATTATTGAACCATCCAACTTCATCACACCGTGACCTAATTGGCCACCTGAATCCGTACAAATTTTATCGCCGGGTATCACCAGGCTGCCGGGTGCAGCCGAAGTGCGCCCATCCGAGGCGCCACTACTACTCATATTTCTCTCCGAGCCGGCCGACCGGCCCCCCCTCTATAACCATTGCATAGCAATGAAAAATATGATTTCGGTCATTTCAATTCTTTAACAACCACATCTGGCGCTCTTTTGCCTATTTTTGCAATGTAATCATTTTTCATCCCAGCGGGAATTTCAACAGTGAATACCCAGTCCCCATTTGTCTGCCACTCTTCCTTCATAACATCCTCCCTTACCATTGAATAAACAGGACCGTAGTTAGTTCCAGGAATCTTAAATGCTAATTTCACTGTGACGAATGAAATGGGTATTAATTCTCTAATCATCGCAACAGCATCTTTCACTTGTGCTTCTACTGGTTTGAACGGGTCGGCCTTGAAACGAGCTTCTATAAGAGCATTTTCAACTCTTTGCGGGGGGTGCGGCATCTTAGTTTGTGGATCAATACCCAACATGCATATATCAGCAATAACTTGCCTCATCTTCTCCTGAATCATCTTTTTTCGTTGCTCGGTAGTGAGTTGAATACTCCCCTCTAGTATAATTTTCTCCACACATGGTGCAAGTTCTGTTGTTCCAAAAACCCCTTCTAATTTTTCCAATGTTGGTCTTTCTCCATTCTTGACATCATGCCAGACTTCATCAGTGGCCAATAAATCGTCAAGAGTGACACTATCATGATCTTTCTTCCACTTGTCAACTAAATCAGGATCAACGAGCAACTCGTACCTTTTCCCACCTTTTTCTAATCGGGCTATGACTGCATCATCCATACTGACCATAACTACCTCCCCCAATTCCACGAGAGACGGTGAGGCTCAATAGCCCTTTGCCGAAGATTATTCTTCTAGAGGTGGCAGTTTCTCAATATGATCTGCTGTTTCTTCACGGTCCATCAATCGATATCCATTCTTGTCCAAGACTGCAATTTCCACCGCGTTATTGTTTAAATCATCTTCAAGTGAATCACGGAGAGCCTCTAGACCTAGTTTGACGGCTGCATTAAGAGTCATGTTCTTTTTCCACTTGGTTTCAAAGAATTCGACAACAGCATTTCGACCGCGCCCCACTGCACCTGCATGATATGATTGGTACGCTCCACTTGGATCGGTTTCGTAGAGATGGATTCCATTGTCATCGACACCTGCAATGAGTAATGCGGTCCCAAAAGGTCTTGTTCCACCGTACTGAGTAAATGACTGCTTAAAATCACAAATTTTCTTGGTTAATATGTCTACAGGAACCTTGTCCCTGTAAGTAATTCTATTGATTTGGCATTCTGCTCTAGCTCTAGCGACGAGTTGTCGGGCATCTGCGACGAGGCCAGAAGTTGCGAAGCCAATATGATTGTCAATTTTGTAGACCTTATCAATCGATTCTGGAATAATCAAGCGACTAGCAATCCGCTTGTCAACAATTAGCAATACGCCTGTTCTGTACTTCAATCCAACAGTAGTTGTACCCCTTTTGACCGACTCTCTAGCGTATTCTACTTGGAATAATCGCCCATCTGGGCTGAATGTTGTTATGCCGTGGTCATATCCTCTTCCGCTTGGTTGCATCTCCTCACCAATGCGTGGCTGTTAGACGGACTCTTATGAACCTTGAGAGAAGCGAAGCACAAAGAGTCTGATGAACCGCCAATTTTTCATGCGGGGCGACCTGCGACCATCATGCGCGTCCTAATTCTCTCATCAGGTGGCAAAGATTCCTGCTATGCTCTATGGTGGGCTTACCTCAAAGGATGGGAAATTGCAGGTGTTGTAACCGTTCAAATCCGTGGGGATGATTCCTTGATGTTTCAATTACCTGCCACTCTTGTGGCTGGACTACAGGCCGCTGCCGCAGAAATACCTTGGACAACTATCACAGTCAGTGGAACTCCTGAATTGGAAATGGAAGAACTTCAAGACTCGCTCCAACCAATAATTAATGGTCAAAATGTGGTTTCTAGCGAATGGAGCGAGGAGGAATGGAGTGCTTTCTGGCCTAATGAATGGCCTCGACCTAATCTCAATAGATTTCCCTCAAATGGTAAAATCAACGCAATTGTTACTGGTGCCCTGCGAAGTGACTACCAGAAAACAAGAATTGAACGCATGGCTGAAAAATTAGGGGTCAAATCGTTCACCCCCCTTTGGCATCATGATCCATACGAACATATGTGCGATTTGGTAGAACATGGTTTTGAATTGCTGTTTACCTCTGTTTCCGCAGATGGCTTGGATGAACAATGGATTGGTCGACTCCTAGATTATGATACCTTGGCCAATTTACATGACCTTGCTAAGAAGCATCGCTTCTCCATTGATGGTGAAGGTGGAGAATTCGAAACAACTGTTCTAAATGCCCCCTGGATGAACTGCAGGATTTCTATTCAAGGCGATACTATTTGGGGTGGACAACATGGATTTTATCAGATAACTTCGGCTAAATTGGAGGAGTAATCTGGGCGTCACCCTCAAACCAAGTACCCTGCTCGGCCGAATTGAGGGGGGGTCTCATGCCGCTATGTCCACTCGATTATCGCTATGGTCGTGACCAAGTCAAAGATATTTGGAGTGATTCCGGTAGACACGCGCGCCAACTAGAGGTTGAACGTGCTTTAGTATGGGCTCACAAGGAACTTGGGCGAGTCTCTCAATCAGATTATGATGCTATCGCAGCAATCTCAGACCCCCTAATTGTTACCAAAGAGCGAGTTGAAGAGATTGAGCAGGAGACTAGGCACGACATCATGGCCCTTACCAAAGCCATGGCTGAGAAGGCTGGAGATGCCGGTTGGTGTATCCATCTTGGGGCCACTTCAAATGATATTGTTGATACTGCTGTCGGCCTACAAATAAGAGATTCAATTGACCTACAAAATGAGATTTTGAGGGCACTCATCTCCACCATTGCTGACCTTGCAGAGAGGGAGCGCGATACCGTTTGTTTAGGGCGCACCCATGGTCAAGCCGCTGTACCTATCACCTTTGGACTGAAAGTTGCCGTTTGGGTGGATGAATTTCGACGCCACCTAATCCGCCTCGATGAACTCTCATCACGCGCCTGTGTAGGGAAATTCCTAGGTGCAGTTGGTACTGGAGCTGCTCAGGGAGATAATGCTCGAGACTTACAATCACATATCCTCACCCATCTAGGATTGGGCATACCCTTAGTCACCACCCAAGTTGTCGGGCGTGATCGATACATAGAATGGGTCTCTTGGATGGCGAATGTGGCGACCAGCATTGAAAAAGTCCTCCAAGAAATTCGGAATTTGCAGCGTACCGAGATTGCTGAAGTTGCAGAAGAGTTTGATGTGGAAAAACAAGTTGGCTCTTCAACTATGGCCCATAAGAGAAACCCAATTACTGCTGAGAATGCGTGTGGCTTGGCTCGGGTCGTCAGAGCTATGATGCTACCTACCTGGGAAAACGCTCTACTTTGGCATGAGAGGGATTTGGCTAACTCAAGTGCAGAGAGATTCACACTATCTCACTCTGTGGTTTTGCTAGATGATGTGATGAACAAGTGTAATCGTGTCCTCAGTAAACTTGTTGTTGACAAGGAAAACATGCTTCGCAATATTGAGGCTCAAAACGGATTGGTTATGGCTGAAAAGATTATGCTAGAACTTGTTGACAATGGAATCCCTAGAGATGAAGCGCACGAGGTATTGAGGGCTGCTTCTATGGAAGCAGTTGCCAAAGGATTGCATCTTGAGGACGTATGTGCCATGACTCCTACTATTTCTGCCACATTTGATGCTGACGACCTTCACGCTCTTTTTGATCCCAATTGTCATCTAGGTGTGTCAGGTGAATTAGTCGATGAGGCTGTCTCTCTTGCGCGCCTAGCAATCGAATAGGCCAATTATTGATCAAACTTGTTCATGTTAGAATCATTAGAGCGCCGAGCATCAAACCAGTGCCAGTTGCAGTTATTACAAGAAGGAGAATCATGGCTTGAGGGCCGTACTGATTTTTGTCTAACAGAGCAGTCCCAATAAGCCCATGTGCGCGCAGTGCTGCGCGTAAACCACCTGATACCTCCTCGTAAGGCGGAGAACTCCTCCGAGGGATTCTCTCACCTTCCCGTTGCTCGCCCATATTACCCCCAGCATGTGAATGGTCATAGCGATTGCCACTCATTGCCTACTAACTAATCTTCAAAAGCCGCCAAATATACGAAGAGCCATGCCTCTGCCTGAATTGTCTCCATTGACCCACCTCGCAGTTGCAGAAGGGTGCGGGGGTACCACCATGGCAATGCAATTTGCTCGTGATGCGATGTTGGAGGGAGGTAGGGTAATCTGGATATGTGAAACTACACCTGATTCAATGCGGTTCAGTCAAATTTTTGACTCTGTCGAGGTTATTGCATTGGCAAGACTGCATTTACATGCTTGCGGTGAGGCACTTGCTGGTGGCATTGATGATGCTAGAAAATTATCTACAAGACTCACTCCTCAACTCGTTATAATAGACGATTGGACCCCTAGAATTGGTCAGGCAGATAAACTGGCAATCAAATCCATTGTAGAATTACAGTCTACTTTGGATTCTAAGTGTCCTATATTGATTGTTTCTGCTCTTTATGGAGACGCAAGTGGTGAAGGTGAATGGAAAGTCAGAGGGCAGGCTGCGCTTGACAAAATCAGTGCTACCACATGGCTACTAACAATTACCTCAGGAGGTGCAGGTGGGGTACAAAAACGAATTTTGAATGTTGGTGATGATGAACAATACCAACTAATAATTGGCGATGATGGGTTTTCGTCAGTTTAATCCTCTTCGTACTCAATTCCTTGAGCTTCAGCAGCAGATGATAGGACATCGGCCATCTCTTCAAGAGCATCCTCATCTGGGACTTCAAATTGTGTCTTGTCCTTGGCTTGGCCACCAAGCTCATCAGAACCAGCAATAGCTGGAGCATTATCTTGCATGAAAGATTCTTGATTTCTTTTCATCACACGCCAAACCACGTAAAGAAGAACACCTGCGACAAGAAATAGAATGCCATAGGCCGCTGAAACAGTGTACGCCATGATTCTGGCGAGTATAGGTCTACCCAATTACCCCTTCGCTTCTCGGCTCAGTGGTTTTGCAAGATGGCGTCGGTGGGCCGGATGAGGTTCCCTCCAAACATTTTCATTACCAAATTGAAGGCCGTACCAAACAGAATCTGTCAATTCGCCACATGATGAACATCTCAATGGTTGCTCAAGACCTTGCCTTTGAAATCTTTGTCCGCAATGGCAGTGTGGCCTCTCTAGATATCGGGGGACAGCATCAACTACAGCTAGTGATTCTAGATGAATCTCTCCTTCCAATGAAAGTAGACCACGCCATTCAACAATATCTCCCACAACTGTAGAGCGGAGAAGTGAATTTACTTCACCACCTTGTTTGAAGGCTACAAGTGAGTACCTTTTACCTCTAGAAAATACCACAATTGAAGCGTGTCCCCCTTTCACCTCAACCAATCTAGTAATGACAACTCCATGTTTAACCTCGTTGATATGCTCACCTGTTGCTTGGTTACTGCGGTGAACCCTCATAGCTAGTGATTTTTCGACGCCTTCATTTGACTGTAACCAGTCATGAGCCTCTTTGGCAACCATCTCCTCTTCGGCCCTGATTCCATATAGGACAGGACATGGCGTACGTGGGGAAATCAATGATTTGCCCACATTAGGATCACGATTGAGAATTGTTTTGGGAAATTTCTCTGACATTTCAAATACACATGAAGGAGATACGATTCGGCTTTGTCCGATAGCAGACTTTTCTCTCCAAGCGGTTGCTTCCCAAGTCCAATCGCTAGTACCCCTCCATGCAATAGAGCTAGTTGCACCGACCACTCCTCTACGAGAACCTGAAAACCAGTAATGAATTCCTTCTTGTGCGTTGAGTTGTTTGTAGCGCTCTTCTGGATTGATATATTTCCTAACCCCATCCCAATACCACTTTTCAGGAAATTGCACGGGTGTCCAAACCAGAGAGGGATGTGCTGATTCCTCAGGCCCATTTGTATGGGTTGTTGAACGATATTTATCTTCAAACCAATTATCTAAAAGTGCAATGAAATCATTTTCATCCTCAGGACCGACAATGATTTCTGCTGAAAGTGCGGCGTTTCCTCTAGTTCTATCAGGAGCAAATGGCCATAATCTGACTAACCTTGGGGCTTTCGGAATTAAATAGCCAGCATTTTCAATGTGTGAGAGAAGTTGGTGGAAATCCCAAGTCGTACAACCACCTTCAACCGAATCGGTATCATCAAGGCCAATCCAACTCATTCAGAAATTGTCCCCCCTATCAGAAAATGTCAAAACTCTCGAAAGCACATCCTGTATTCCTACATCGGGATTGCAACGAAACGTTCGGACACCAAAAGAAATTCCTGCCTTTATATCCGCATCGCGGTCCCCAACCATGAATGAATTACCTTCGTCTACTGGCTTGTACTTTGGTCCGTAATCAAACTCTGTCAACTCCATTCCTTGATTCGTTGCGGATAGAATTTGCCGACCCACTTGTAGCATCCCAGGTCTCCCCTTGCGAGACCACGCTCTTTCCCATGGTGCATAAGGGCTATACAAAATGAGATCAAGATGTGCATCTGGATGCTGTGAAAGAAGTTCTGATTGGAGAGCAGAATTTATTTCTGCTAATTTTTCATGGTCCCAATGGCCCCTTCCAACTGGAGATTGGTTGGTAACAATGCAAATCCTGAATCCCGACGCCCGAATTGTAGCCACGGCTTCTGCGGCACTATCCAATACAATGAGTTCTTCTGGAGAATTGACGTAATCTTCACTACCGACATTCAATACCCCGTCACGATCCAAGTACGCTATATCCACCCCATTCCAATCAGCATTATCTGGCAAAGGAGGTAACTCGCAAAGTTCCGTAAGCGTAGCCAAATGCCTGTGTGGCAACATGGTAAAGCACCTCATGAATGGCTTGGTAAGCCTCTATCAGCCTTCACGGCTTCCTTAATTATGTGGTTGATAATTAATTGTAAATCTTCAATTCTCTCCATGGATGAGGTTTCACAAACAATGGCAATATCTACCATTTTGGCTAATTCCCCACCATTTCCTCCCTTGTAGTTGCCAGTGACGGCCGCGGTCTTACAACCAATCTCTTTGGCCATCTCCATTCCATTCAGGACATTCTCTGAATTACCTGAACCACTGTAACCGATAACTAAATCTCCCTTTTTTGCCCAAGTGCCAAGCGCACCTGCAAAGACGTTGGCATAGCCGGTATCATTGGCCCAAGCCGTAAGGGCTGTGACATTGTCTGTATGACAAATTGTCTTGACACCCAATTCCTTGCTCCAATCACCGGCAGAATGGGAGGGAGTGCCGGAGGAGCCACCATTGCCAATGAAATGGACAGTCCCCCCACTATCCAAAATGGTGAGAACACCCTCAATAATCTGTTGTATAGCATCAGCATCTAGGTTGTCTAGAGCATCCGCTAAATCATTCTTGTATTCCCGCATAAAGACGGCGAAGTCTATGTTCAGCATGTCCCCTCTATGCAATCGCTGACGCATAGCCTATTTACGAGTTGTTGAAACACGACAGTACAAATACTGACTACTAGGGCTTTCAGTTTAGGATGGAGATGAGTAATGGTTGCTGAAGAACTCAGGTTAGTCTTTGCACTAGTTGGATTGATTTGCCTTGGAATTTCATTCCATTCAAAAATAGCAAAGAAAGCATTCGTTTCTGCTATCGGTTGGGTCAGTATTTCTCTGTATTTTTTCCTCGATACCCCGCACTATATCGAATTGGCAGACCCTGTCCTCATCCTGATGTCAGCTGCTACATTGCCTTTGGGTATGATGGTCGGCTTTTGGGAAATTAAGTTGGAGAAAGAGGGTAAACAGGAACCTGCACTTCTTTGGTTAGAGGGATGTGTGTTTTGGTCTGCACTTCCTTACTTGGCTGTTTCATGGATTCCGTATCTCTCTGTCGGAATTGTATGGTTTACTGCTGTACAGGCTGTATTAATTCTGCGAATTACTGGAATGGCTGATTTTCAAGTAGGGGCAGCTCAAGTTGAGTATGCTGATGGTACAACAACAATGTTTTCTGAATTCACGGGAAATCCTTGGCTTTACCTTGAGCCTTTGGGTGAAGGTGGATTTTTCGTCCCCATTCTAACTCAGGATGGTGGCCAGGTTGGCGTTTCTATGATACTGGCATGTAGCGCTCTCCAATCAATGATTGTTTTCGTAGGTGCCTTGGTTGCACTGCAATCATCGCCTTGGAAAATGAGATTGAGGGGACTTTTCATTACCATCCCTCTAATCCATTTCCTAAATGTATTCCGTAATGCTGGAATCATCTATCTCGATGCGACATATCGAGATTGGAATTGGCTTGGAATGAGTATGTTTGATTTTGCGCATTCCTATGCGGCAAAATTTGGTAGTTTGGTGGCAATGTTCTTGATTGCAATTGTGCTATTTGAAATATTACCTGAACTACACAACAATATTCTGAGGTTGATGGATCCTTTCATACCCAACAAAAAGAAAATCAACGCCTCTTGATTTTTTCAATAATCTTACCACGCAACGGCATTTGATGCTCCCAAGCAAATTCCTTAATGACACGAAGTGCCTCTTTCTCCAACTTTGGATCAGAGACTAGATCTGTCACATCAATGATATTCTCCCGCGTATTTGCCTTGAATGCCGCAATCGGTTCTTCATCGAAGAAGACCAAGTAAGCAGAACCAAACCCAAATCTCTCGCGGAGTAACTTAGCAAAATAAGGCGCTAATGGATCAGAAGGTGGAAGTACGAAATCGCGCATCTTCTCAATATTAGAGGCACTTTCAAGCATTTCTTTTCGACCCCAACAGACTTGATTCAAATCCTCAAGTAAGAATCCCTTGATGAATTCACCTTCATCTACAAGATGTTGAAGAACAGTCATTATTTCTTCTGGCATGTATGGTTTGCCAGCCATCTTTTCACACTGCTTCATCGTGATGACTGGAATCTTCTTGATTAATTCGATGAGATAATCTTGTTTGAATTGCCAATGATCAGTTGCAATCGTTGGGTGAACGGTACGGAATCCACCACGATAATCCTGAACAAGATGTCCTGAACGAATCAGAGGTTGGGCGAGTTTGCGGAATTCAGAACGGCGTAGCGCGTGCCTATCCATGAACAATTGTGGATCAGAATGGTCGGTGAAAAACTCTAGCACATCAAGTAATTCCTCATCGGCTGGCAAATTTCGAATTGTCAATAACTTTTGGAAATGGGAATAGGGGGCATAAACGCGATGACCAGTCAGATTTGTTCCTTGATGCAATTGATTGGCACTAGCCATCGATTTCAAATCCACGCGATAAGATTCACAACGACCACGAAGGGCAAAATCATCACGAACTTCATTGACATATTTTACAGCCAAAGTTTCATTTTCAGTGCGGGAATGTTGGTGCATTTGGTGATTGTAGAAAAGAACCCTGACTGAATCCTTAACTGGCCTAGGATCCATCACTCCGCCGCGAATTAACCTTCTACCATCACCAATACCTTTGAATCCAATCCTATCAAAAGCTTGCTTTGTTTCCTCTCTTGCCTCAGAAATATTTTCCCCATTGAAATTAGTCAGAACAGCAATCTCAACAAGCGTATCACGATAATTCTCTAATAATCGCTCAAATTGCAACACGAACTCATCAAGATATGCATGAGGGATATGAATATCTTTGATTTCTAGATAATCATTCACCTTGTACATTAGAATACGGCCTACTGGGTCAACTCCTTTGAAAACTGGATAGTACCATCCCTGTTTGAGTACATATCTAACTTCTTGTATGAATCTAGAACAAAATGGATCAGACTGGGTAAGAATTCTCATTTGCCTATCTTCACGTACCCTTTTCTTTACCTCAGGAGCATCTTCCAATAGGCAATAGAAATCGGTAAGTTCTGGTTGTAAAGCAATCACTTTTGTAATTCTTCCTTGATTCATCAATAAGCGTAAGGTGTCATCTAAATCATCGCCAGCTCTGCTCACATACCACCCAAGGGTGTATCTTTTCACTGGCCCTATTCTTCGGATTAGTTCTACTAATGCATCGTCAAATGGCATTGCATTGTATACATCTTTTACTCGATGGAAAAGAGAGAGACTTCTCTTACGCTCGGGAAGTTCTTCATACTGTTTAACACAAAGTAACTGCCTTTCCATGTTGTTAATAGCATACTTGGCTCGATTCATTAGATACTTTGATTCTTCATCACGCGGGATATCTATGAGTACCTGCTGGCGGGTAACATTGTCATTTTCGGTAATGTTTGTCAATAATTTTGCTTCCATTTCACCTATCCAAGGCTCTGGACGAAGACCTAATAGTAGGGGCAACTGATCTTTTTTGGTATATCCAACTCTGTTGTGTAGCAGCCGACCCATGACAACATCGGGGTCGTGCTTCAAGTCCTTCCAATCCGAAAATCTGAACGATTTGACACGGTCCAATAATTCATGCATCTTCTGAATCATCACATGTGAAGCTAGAGCATCCAACGGGTCATCGTGAAGTTTGAACGATTTTGTTAATAAGAGGTTCTGCAGGTTACGGTAAGCAATAACATCCTCTTCCCCACCAGTAATGTAATGTTCATCAACGCGGAGAATAAATTCTCCTTCATCTGTCTGTCTATAGAATCCTATGGTGACTATGTTACGAACTTCAAGTTCGTGTAGAATGTTCTCAATCATCTGTTTAGGGAAGGGCAACCTTGAGACAAGAACATCTAGAGTTTGAGGGCCTTCACTACCAAGCATATCAACCAGTTTAACCCTTAGACACTCGTGAGGGTCTGAAAGAGGGCTAGATTCCCAGGCAGTTGCTTCTGTACCTTCATATTCTGTACTGACATCATAAGTTAGTCCACCTGTATACAATTTTCTCAAGTCGTCGAGATCTTCTGCATTATGGGATGATAAGACACCGAGTGTACCATGAATATCCCCCATTCTCTTTGAGAACCATTTGTTGTCAATGCCTTCGTGTCCAGTGTTATTGATTCTAACAATGTCACCATTGTTAATCAATTCCTTTACCCAACCGCGAATAATTTCTTTGTCAATTCCTTCCAGTTTATTGCGATAAAGAGGGTTGACATGCTTCCTATCCAAACCACCACCCATATCCATAACATCGAGGAGTGATTCAGCATCACTCGGAATAGAGACTTTATCTTCATAGTAATTATTTACTTGCCCCTCATTCAACTGTGTTGCAAGGGCTCTCTGTCCAAGCAGACGCCGAAGGATTTCGGGATCTATATCCTTGATTAGATAGGCTCTAGTACGCATTGAAAGCAAGTCCTCAAATGCTGACATGTAGAGATTCATTCCAATGGGAGATGGAACCTTAACTCTAGTATGCATAATGCGTGATGTGCCATCAACAACCTTGGAAACAAATTGGTCAAGACCTATCATATCTAGATCGTGGTGTAATATTTCATTGAATACCTCCTTCATCAATAATGAGTCTGAAGTTGCGCGATGCGTCTTGAACAAAGCGTCTGCCTTTTGCTGAAATTGTTGCGGGGAGACTTCTTCCGCACCAATGCGGCGGGGAATTATGAGACTTCTTCCTGCCACTTCTCTAAATCGCTTGGCAAATAGTTGAGTGTCTATCAAGTAACTCTCAATCACTTTCCTATGGTCGTTTGCCTTGAAAACAGCAGGGAATGCCGCTGGGTCAATATCATCAGATAACTTGATGAGAAAGCCATTTTCATCAAATGATACCTCGTATACTTGTATTTCATGTGCTGAAGCAATGCCTGCAAAGAAGTAACCTAATGTCATGTTGAAGGCTCTTCCTCTACATGTAGTCACCATGTAAGTTGTCGCACCGCCTATGATTTGCTCCATCATTATGCGATTTGGCCCTGGAACTTCGAATGACTCGGCAACATGTTGCTCCATGAATCGAGCTACGGCTTCTGAAATAGGCCTAGATAGTCCATATCCCTCCTTTAGTAGACGGCGAGGGTCCCTTTGCCTTCTCAAAGCAAGCATAGTTGCCTTCTGAAGTTTGAGCACGGAGTTGGACAATTCTGAACTCCTGCTCAACGCCTCCCCTGACCAAGAAGGCACAGTGGGTCTGAATCCAGTTACAGGAGTCACATTTACTCTTGAGCCTTGAATTGATTGAATTCTGTAGGTTGTCCCACCTAGCAGAATTACATCTCCTCCTCTAACACTTGAAACGAATGATGATGATAATTGACCTATCATCGAACCATCAGTATTCAATACGAGATAATTATTATCGGGAGAAATTGTACCAAGGTTCGTGTAGTAAATCATCTGTGAGTAGCCGCGCTTGCCAATTGAATTCTCCTCCCAATCAACCCAAAGTCGCTTCTCCTCTTCCAACATATCAATGACTTCTATGTAATCGTCATAGGGAAGAAAACGATAAGGCCATGCTGAAGTGACCAATTCATACACTTTATCTATGTCCTGTTCACCAACAATGGTGAGCCCGACCATGAATTGCGCTAGTACATCCAAGGAATTTTCTGGGAACTTCAGTAAATCCATTTCACCAGACATTATTGCCCCTTGAAGTGCTACTAGTTCTACAAGGTCGTGTGGGCCTGAGGGTAGGAAACGAGCTCTTGGAATACCACCTACATGGTGACCTGCGCGACCAATCCTTTGTATTGCTGTTGCAATACTTCCAGGGGAGCCAAGTTGAATGACCAAATCTACAGTTCCAATATCAATACCTAATTCGAGTGAGGAAGACGAAACACAGCACCTGAGTTCCCCCATTTTCAGGCGCTGTTCAACATCTTTGCGAATCTGTTTGTTCATGGAACCATGGTGTGCCTCAACACCTGAATCATCCCAACCTGCTAGTCTACGGATTTTAATTACTATTTCTTCGGTCATTTTCCTTGTATTAACGAAAACAATAGTTGTTGTATGAGCCTCAACTAAATCCAATATCTTCTCAACATTGGCATCAAGAATCATTTTATGATCAAAAGTAGGATCCCCAAACCGAGGGTGTGGTAGAATAATATCAAGATCCAGTTCTCTAACCCCACTAATCTTAGCAATCTTAACTAATTGTTCATCATCACCCGCAGGTACAAGGAATCTCGCAACTTCATCCAATGGCTCCATCGTGGCAGAAATACCTATTCTCTGAACAGGGCTAGCAATCACTGAGTCGAGTAATGCTATCGTCAATGATAGAAGAGTTCCTCTTTTTGAGGGAACTAAACTATGTAATTCGTCGAGAATTAGCCAATTCAAATCAATCATCAATGGGCGGAATTTAGATGATGCGAGTGCAAGGCCGAGGCTTTCTGGCGTAGTAATGAGAATATGTGGTGGTTTGCGTAACATTTTCTGACGCTCTGATTGACTTGTATCCCCAGTCCTCAATCCAACCTTGATATCTTTTGCACGCTTGGGAAGAAACCTTTCTTTGATTTCGGTAAGTGGATCAATAAGATTTTTCTGAATGTCATTAGCCAAGGCTTTGATAGGGGAGATATATACGCAATATACCTTATCTTCTAATTTACCATCAAGTGCTAATCTCAATAATTTATCAATTATTGAGAGAAATGCAGTCAGAGTTTTACCGCTACCAGTGGGGCTACAAAGTAACAGGTTATCACCATTGGAAATTGACGAAATTGCCATCTTCTGAGAGTCCGTGAAATCGGGGAATTTGTCCTTGAACCAATCTCGCACCGGTTGGGAAAGAGAACTGTAAATTACTTCAGATTCATCATACGAATCTAAGTATACTATCTCTATCATATTATCATTCACCTATGCCTATGGGCGACAGGGCATTGACTCAATATATCAATAATTCGGATATTGAGAATATCATATGCGTTATAGATTGATATTGCAATGCATTCTCAAGCCCATTTGTTTCCATCTTTACCCCAGCGATTTAAGCTCTCAACAGACGGTGCCTCTTCCCTCTCAACAATTAAAGGTGAAATTTCGGATTCTGAGGGGATAATAACTTCTCTCAAAGCACCTGTTGGACATGATCCCAAACAACTGAGGCAACCTACGCACTTCTCATTTAGAACTACAACTGGTCTTTTTCTTCGACCTTCGGGACAGTCTAGCAGTGGCAATAATGCCTCAAATGGACAATGTGTGATACAAAGGTCACAGCCAGTACAATCAGGTTCGATAATCTCAACCATCGCCTGACCCATGGACATCCCCACTGAGTTGGCACTATTGATGGTATTCGTAGCGAAGCATTGAGAACCCACTCACTCCCGACCCTTTACGGGTGAGCCAATGTCTGACGAGGGCGAACGTGTGAACTCCCTAATGTCATTGTTGAAAAGAAGGGGCATTATATTCCCTGCATTTTCCATTCATGGTGGAGTTGCCGGACTTTTTGACTATGGACCTGTCGGAGGAAGGTTACTCAGAAAAGTTCAGGAACAATGGCGGGCACATTGGTTATCAAAGGGAGATATCGTAGAAATTGACTGCCCTACTGTTACCCCTCATTCAGTACTGGAAGCTAGTGGCCATGTAGGTGCTTTCAATGACCATGCTTCAGAATGCAGTTCTTGTAATGCAATTTATCGTAGCGACCATTTGGTTGAAAATAACCATCCAAATCCTGATTCTTTAGAAGGATCTGAACTAGATGCAATTATCACCTCGAACGAAGTTAGTTGTCCAACTTGTGGTGGGATAAAATGGCTCCCCTCACGAGCAATGAACTTGATGTTCTCAACTAGCGTTGGAGCAACAGGTGGAGGGCGGCAAGCATACATGAGACCTGAAACTGCTCAAGGCATGTTTCTCACATACCCGATGATTCAACGCCATTTTAGAAACAGACTACCATTTGGAGCAATCCAAGTTGGTAAGGGATATCGCAATGAGATTAGCCCCCGACAGGGTATGATTCGGCAGCGGGAATTCAATATGGCTGAATTAGAATATTTTATTGACCCTGAAAAGGCAGTTGAACATAATTTTTCTAAATGGGATAATTCCAATTTTCAATTGATTCCCGACCCTGCTGGTAAAGAGGCAGAAGCCATTCAGATTACTATTGCTGATGCACTTGAGGCTAACATCGTCCGACACCCTACTGTCGCCCTATTCATGGCTGAAACCTTCGATTTCCTAATTGATATTGGGGCAGATTCTAGCAAGATTAGGTTCAGACAACATGAATCGGACGAAATGGCCCACTACGCTTCAGATTGTTGGGACTTAGAGATGTTGGGCTCCTATGGCTGGATTGAGTGTGTGGGAATCGCTCATCGTGGTTGCTATGATCTTGGGGCTCATGAAGAGGCTACAAAAAGCAATGAGTTGAGGGCGTGGAGAGAATTCTCTGAACCTGTTGAAGTTGACAAAATGGTTGTAGCACCTATTGGTTCCGTGGTCGGGCCAACATTCCGAGATCAGGCAGGGATGGTTGGTGATGCTTTACTGAACATGGATAATTTACCAACTACCTTCCCCTTTGAACTGGATCTCAATGATGGCTCTCACGTAACGATTGAAGAACACATGGTAGAAATTAAACAAATCCAAGAGACCATTCGAGGAGAGTGGTTCCTTCCTCATGTGGTTGAGCCTTCGTTCGGACTAGATCGAATTATCTGGCATATTCTTGACCATGGATATGAGATGACAGAGAAAGAGGGTGAAGAGTACCTTATTCTGCACCTTGCAGAAACTGTTGCACCTTACGAAGTTGTGGTCCTTCCACTCTTTGAAAAAGATGGGATGGCTGAATTGGCTGAGCAAATCCGTGCCAATCTGCTAACTTTACGTGGAATCAATGTTTACTATGACGGCTCTAAGTCAATTGGTAGACGATATGCAAGGGCCGATGAAATTGGAGTACCTTGGGCAGTCACAATTGATTATACTAGTACTGAAGATGGAACCCTCACAGTCCGCAGAAGAGATGACCAAACACAAATCAGGATTTCTCAAGAGGATTTGGTTGCACATCTCAGCGAAAACTCACTACACTCTCTTTTCTGAGATGTTTTATTGCCTGATTTTCTATTCAAATTGTGCGAGTATATTATGAACATTCAAAACCCGTCACGCATCAGGTCTACTTGATGAGTAAGGGGGAGGCCATTATGTCCGACTGGACTGAACGCTATCGCCCCAAGAGTGCCAGCGAATTGGAAGGTAATGATGCCGCTCGAAAACGCATAAGTATCTGGCTTGAATCATGGAAGAATGGAATGCCCGACAAAAGAGGTTTACTTCTCACAGGACCGCCTGGTATTGGGAAGACCAGTATTGTTAGAGCCACTGCTGCAGATTTTGGCTGGGTTGTAATTGAACTGAATGCTAGTGATGCTCGCAATGCTGCCGCAATTAGACGTGCTGCTGGAGGTGGGGCTGCGAATTTCACTTTCTCACTCGACGGCTCATTTGATTTGGAAGGGGTGAGAAAAACTCTGATACTCCTTGATGAAGTTGACCACTTACATGGTGGACTGAAGGGTGTGAGTGAAGATCGCATTGATGATTCACTCTCCATTAGGCGTGGTGAGGTATCTAGCAAGAGTGAATTAAAAGGCGATTCAGGTGGTAAGGCTGAGTTACTTAAGATGCTTAAAACTACCAAACAACCGATAATCATGACCTGCAATGAGCCCATGGGATTGTGGGGACGTCGTAATCCTAGTTGGCGAAGTGCAAGAGACCGCTTTCTGCGCCAAGCAGAACTCATTCAATTCCGCCGCGCTAACAGAGAGGCTTTGATTAGAATCGCAAAACGTGTCCTCAAGGAAGAAAAACACACCGCTGACCTTGTTGCGCTAGAGAAATTGGTACAGTCAAATCCCGGCGATATTAGGGCACTTGTTCGAGATTTGCAGATGATTTGTGAGGAGGGAATTGAACATATCAATTTAGCAACTGTAGAAACCCAACTTAGTAGAGGACTGAGGAATCAACAACTCGATATTTTTCCAGGTTTGCAGGGACTTTACCAAAGTGAAACAGCAAAAGATGCGAGACTCGTCAGTATTGACCTTGACATTACTCCACGCGAACTATTGGCTTGGGTTTCTTGGAATAATTCCTCAGTTTTCAAGGAGAGGGATAGCCTCAACAGGGCTGCAATAACCTGTTCAGTTGCTGACCAATCACTTCACACGATGTACTCTAATCATGCTTACAGAAGTTGGTATTGGACTAGCCAACTGGCCACGTTGTCTGCAAGTGTATCAACCACTGAACGGAATGAAGAACGTATTTCACTTTCCTATCCTGAATTTATGCGTAGAGGACATGAACCTTCGCGTAGAAAATCACTCATTACTAAATTGAGTGAATTGAGTGGTTCAAGTTTGCAGGCAGCCAGAGAAGAACTATGGCCACCATTGGCAGCAATACATGAATCAGGTGATTTTACTGATCCACAAGATTTCTCACTTAGTATTGAACTAGGACTAGATGGTGATGAGCATATTCTTCTACATGGTTTAAATAAGAGTCTCAAATCCTCAAAAGAAATTATAGAGAAGTACGATGAAACTGCTGCACTAACAATAACCCAAAGTAATCATGAAGAAAGCGTTGATGAACCTGAAGAAGTAGCTGATGAAATCTCTCTTGACAAGGGGCAAAAGAAATTAGATTTCTTTTGATTATTTTTTCCATACACGTAACGATACCAATACTATGACAGTTAGTAATTCTAGGCGACCCAACCACATAAGGCCTGAGGTGATGATGAGGCTCACCCAGTTGAGACTGGCCCAAGTTTGAGTTGGGCCTAGGCTTCCGAGTGCTGGCCCTGTATTACCAAGTGATGAAATAGCGACAGAAATTACTGTTTGAAGATCTAATGATGGCTCAATAATTGCCAACATAATGATACTTGACATGGCTAGAACAGCCCACCATGAAAGCATACCGACAATAGTCCACAATTTGTCATCTGGAACCACCTCATTATTCAATCTCACAAGATGAATCTTTTTTGGAGATGCAATACGGGAAATTTCTCTTTTTGCCAATAGATAAGCGATCCGAAGGCGGAGAATCTTCAAGCCCCCTCCAGTCGAACCAGCAGAAGCACCGACTATCATCATGAAGAGCAAGATAATCAGCGACAAAGTCGGCCATATTGCGAAATCTGTACTTGCATAGCCTGTTGAAGTCCCAATAGATGCTGCTTGAAATGCTGCATGGCGGATTGACTCAAAGAGATCCCAATCAGCATACGCGATGAGATTGATGGTAATGGCAATCATTGCAACAAATAATAATGAGAGGTATACTCTTAATTCTTGGTCATTCCACACATCTTTCCACTCCTTCTCAATCATGAAATGATAAAGGCTGAAATTTACTCCTGCGGCTACCATGAAAACAATGAGTATCCATTCTACAACAGGATCATCAAAGTACATCACTCCCGAATCATATGTGCTAAAACCTCCAGTTGGCAGGGTTGTCAAACCGTGATTAATGGCATCAAAATACCCCATATCTGTAAAACTGAGAAGTAAGATGATTTCTATCAAAGTCAATAAAGTGTAAATTGTCCAGAGAACGATTGCAGTATGCTGAATTCTAGGTCTCAATCTAGAAAGAGAGGGGCCGGTCAATTCTGCTCTCGCAATAGACATCCCGCCACCGAGATAACGGGCAAGAAGTAACATTCCCAACATGATTATCCCCATCCCACCCAGCCACTGCGTCATACTCCTCCATAGAAGCAGAGTTTTTTCTTGGCCATTGATGCAATCGGGAATTTCGGTCTGACAAACTGGACTTGTCCTAGGGTCGATCACGGTTGCTCCAGTTGTAGTGAATCCTGACATTGATTCAAACCAAGCACGTACATAACCCCCCAAGACCTCATGTAGAGTAGAAGTCCCAGCAATTAGTTCCCATGGACCATGGAACATTCCACCCAGCCAAAATGGAAGAGCGCCGATAGCCACAACGATTGGCCATCCAAGGGCGACTGCTGCAAAGGCTTCTTTATCCCTAAGTCTTTCACTACCGTGCTCATCGTTTTTATTACCCATTCTAAGGAGGCCTAAACCGACAGAAATTGATAATATGCAAGGAAATAAATATGCTTTGAGTGTAACAATCACTCCACTGAGTATTAACCCAACGATGAGCATCAGAACAAGGGGTGCTGTGAACAGAATTAGTGTCCAACCAACCACAAGGGCGAGGAGTTCTTTGCGCATTGCTTCAACTTCCCGATAGCAAGTCCTCAACTTCCTTGACTTGCTTTACTTTGACAAACAACATCAATCTGTCACCTTCTTTGAAAAATAAATCTGGTGTTGCCCTAATGATACTTTCCGACCCGGTGTCAGAATATCGCTCAATGAAGGCGACGCGACAAATGCTACCTTCCAATTTCTTTACCTGGCGCCCTATCATTTTGTTCCCTGTACCTATACGTGCAGACATACCAACCAATTCAGGCACACTAGCCAACAGGTGATAATTTCCTTCCACTTTACTATGTACTTGTCTCAAAATATAATTAATTGCGATGCGTCTACGACTGACGGCATAGGATTGCCCAATTCTGCGGGCAACTTGAGCCATCTGACTATCATCCAGAACCATTCCCGTGCATTCAATTCCCAACTCAGCAGCTTGTAGAGAAACTGCTATGTTTGCTTGATCATCCTTTAGTGCCGCTACAGAAATGTCATGGTTTTCAATATCAATTTCCTGTAATAAACCTGCATCAAGCGGGTTACCATGTATAGAATCTAGTAATTCGGTATTTCCGTATTCACTTCCTGCGAGTGCATTCGCCTGTTCCAAACTCTCACTGATGACTGTCACCCTACATTTTTCTTCGAGATATGAACGGGCAATCTGCCTCCCAAGCCGAGTAGCTCCAAATATCAATACTCTAGGTGATTCTGGATATTTTGGTGGATTGTACCCTGCAGCCTTTGAGATTCTACTGAAAGTGTGCTTTCCAATAGTTGCGAAAGCGAGCAATGAATTATTTGTGATAATTGTGTCTTGAGTCGGGATTTTGCTCTTTTCTCCAGAATCCTTCACACCAAATATTCGAGGAAGACCATCGACGTTATCCTCAGCCTCAGAAATAGTGTGGTTGATTAATTGCTCAGCTGTAGGTTGAACTTGAACAACTGCAACCCAAGCATCATTTCCTAGAGAGAGGACCTCATGCATCGAAGAGCCCTTCAAACCGGCCTTCAAATCCTCTATGACCAGTGAATCAGAACAAACAGTATGATTGGTACCTGCCCAACGAACAAGTGATTCCTCATCTTCTCCAGATATTAATTTGGTGTCGTGAATTCGAGCAATGGTCATCAGGTCCCTGCCATTGTTGAAAGATGCACATATATCTCGTGCAAGAGAACAGGAAAGTAGGTTGATCTCATCACGTTGGGTGGCTGCAATGTATACTTCTGCCCGCTCAATTTCTGCTTCCATCAAATCTGCTCTAATACTTGCATCTCCCTGAACAACCAAGACATCCAATGCCTGTGCCTCTTTTATTGCAATAGGGTCTGAATCGATGAGCACTACATCTCGCCCTTCGGTGCGCAATGCCTTGGCAACTCCACGACCGACCTCCCCGGCCCCACCAATAACTATCCTCATGGAAGCACCCTTGGGCAATCTTTCGGGACAGCACATTGCATTTGAGTCTTCACTCTCCAATTTGGTAAGGCACCTTAAAAACGCCACCAGTATGTTGAGGGCCAACAATAGTATTCCATGATTCCTTCCAATTGTACTGAAATGCATTGATAGACATCACTTTATAGAATTCTTCAGGTGCAATTCCCTGTGGACTTTCGGGCTCTAAAAACTCAGAAAATGCAGTGGGTGTGTGCACTAACCACTTGTTATTGACAACATCAACCGAACCTTCGAGATAGCAACTATCAAGATTGATGCCATTGGAATTACACCAATCTACATCGTAAGGTATGAGAATCACTGACCAAGCGTGAGCCTCCCAAACCTCGTGATCCATTGAGGTAAGGGCTCCAAACTCGTACCAAGTGGGGATGTCACGAGTTCTCATTAAACTCATCCATGCATTAGACTGCTCATCACAATCACCGATTCCTTGGGCAAGGCATGTAGGTCCACTTCTGGGGGGGTAAGGAGAGCCAGGTCCATACTGAACGGTATCACGTACATGGATGAAAGCAGCGTGAGCAAAGGAGTAAATGTTATCCCGTTCACTAGATGGAAGACTAGCAATGATATTGTCTGCCGTACTAATAATCAAAGGGTGGTCACCATCAATGGCCCAGTTCTCAACTGCTCCCCCAGAATTGCGATCATACCACTGATGCTCCTCGCCAATGTATTGAGTTGTTGAGCGCACCCATCCGGGCCTTAACAAATCTGAATAATTCCCTGAATTATCTACGTCCATACCTGTTGATTGTCCGGGTATGGTAGTGGAGATGGTGTCACCTTTGGTCCAAGTGTAAGCAAAAGATTCTACTTCATATGTTACAAACAAAGTTGCCACCGAAATAGCAGGTATATTACCCTTCCAAATTAGGCACCTCACATATTCACATCGCTCATCTCCAGGCCCCATAGTAGGCCAATGGACTGTAGAAAAACCATCTCCACTATCTAATGCAGCACCTGGGCCGAGGTACTGTTCAGTACTAACAGGGACATCAATATTTGAGAAAGAAGCACCAACCTGCATTGACTTAATCGATTGTAAACTAATGGCCATGTCCTGATTTCCACCCCGATCAAAAGTAAATGGTTCAATTCCCCGGTTAGTACGCTGAATTGGAATCGGTAAACGGTAGACGAAGTTCCTCTCACCAGCATCTAAATTATCAATCTCAATCTTTCTCTCAAGGGTATATTCGGTAGCCTGAGGATATTCGTGTGCTGGACCTATTGTCTTCCATAAATCATCCAACCAAATGCTTAGTTGTTTGTTTACATGCTCTTGGGCTGGTGTAAAGAGAAAGACAAAAGCGATTACAAGAACGAGAATCAGATTCCTGAATTGTTTACCTGACTTCTTCTTCTCCCTTCTCTGCCTAGCCATTTTTGCACGGCGTCGAGGGTCAACTCCATACTGAACTCTTTGTCGATGCATAGTTGGGGTGGCAGCAGGCGAAACACGGGTCGCCATTCCCTGTGCACCACTAATGACTCTGCCACAACCTTGGCAGATAGAACTGCGTGAAATTGAGGGTGCCATGCAATATGGGCAACGCGACATCACTCCATTGTGTCACGCCGAACCCCATAACGGTTCTCCATCCAAAACATATAATACAACTAGAATGATTACTATTCTTCAGAGTCGGACACCCTTTCTCCCTGTTCACGATTATCCCTCAAAGACGCCCTAATTTTGGCCTTTCTGAGGGTGCGGTTATACTCTTGCCTAACTGATGGAATAAGGGCTGATGGCAACCACTTTTCTTCTGCCTTCGTGAATCCGTAAATAGACGCAGGTGGAAGAATAAGTAGAATAATCGGTTGCCATGTTAATCCCAATAATACTACAATCAATATCAACCCGCGAAATATTCCTGCCTGCCACATCACAGAAATTGGCTTTTTATCCACGATTGCGGAACCTTGCCATGAACCGATTACTCCCTCTAATGCAGGCATAAATAATGTAATCCAAACACCTAATCCAATCATCATGAGGTTGAAGCCACTGTACAATAGTGGCCAAAGTGGATCGGCCATTCTTATCATCAAGTAAGAGGCTTGAATAGCTCCCATGCCTAGACCCATGGTCCAACCAGAGGTAGGGGGTGCCCTTAACATCCTAACGTTCTTCCTAGTAAGAACAAAGTGAACAAGGAGAGCCTGGAAAAGTCCTATGAAAAACATCAATAAAATAAATTCAAAATAAACAACTCCCGTACTAGCAACAGTAGTAATGAATAGTTGATCTATGAAAATAGCGCTAAATGCCCCTAATACCAATCCGTATGCAAGATGCTTTGTAGCGCTAGGCATATCGTAAAATCCAGCCATGCGCTGCATTCCACCCCGCCAACCAGCATACACTCCAAGCAACCCTATGGCTATTAGAAGCTGGACTTGGTATGCCGGCAAACTCACTCCCATGAAGGTGGCGACCCATTTTTTGCTGATGTATTCATCGGGTCAACTTTAGTAAGTGCGGCGGATTCAAACGCAACATAGGGGACGGCCCTTTTGGTGAGACTATGGCGCTTGAGGGATTGAAGTCTGGTATCTTTGGTGCTATTGCTGCACTCAAGGGAAAGAGGAAGTTGGATGAAGCCGAACTCACTGAAATGGTTCGCAACATCCGACGCGCCCTATTGGAAGCCGATTTCAACGTACGGCAGACAAAGGAGATTTCTGAACGACTGGACTCACGTATGAGGGAAGAGGAACCTCACCCAGGGGTCAACCTTCAAACTCATGCCCTGAATATCCTATACACTGAACTTGTACGAATGCTAGGGGCGCCTCGTGAGATAGTACCCCACAATCAAACAATCCTCATGGTCGGTCTCTACGGTCAGGGAAAAACTACTACCACAGCTAAACTTGCAGAATGGTGGCGAAAACGGCATAACATGAAGGTCGCTGTCATCGAGGCTGACGTACACCGCCCTGGTGCTTACGCTCAATTGAAGCAGTTGCTTGCTGATTCACCTGTAGAGGTCTATGGTGAGCCGGAAGAGTCTGATGCACTGGTAATCGTCAAGAATGGTCTGGATGCAGTCGGTGGAGCTGACCTAGTTATCGTTGATACCGCTGGTCGCGATCGACTAGACCAAGATTTGCAAGATGAACTAGATGCTATTCATCGAGTTGCCAATGCCACTGAACGATTCCTCGTCATTGATGCTCAGGTAGGACAGGCTGCAGGGCCTGTTGCCGCATCCTTTCACGATTTGGTGGGAGTGACCGGTGTTATCGTTACCAAACTCGATGGAACAGCCCGGGGCGGCGGCGCGCTTTCTGCGGTTGCCACAACTGGCGCACCTATCGTCTTCATTGGGGAAGGAGAGAAAATAGCAGATCTTGAAAAATTTGAGGCTGACCGATTCATTTCACGTCTTCTGGGCATGGGTGATATCAGGGGCTTGATAGACCTAGCACCAGAAGATCTAGACGCTGAAGAAGCAGCTAGAATTGCAGAACGCTTGATGTCTGGAAGATTCACATTAAATGATATGTACAAACAGATGGAAATGATGTCAAAGATTGGTACAGTTGACAAAATCCTCTCTCATATGCCAATGGGTTTCTTAGGTGGCATGGGCAATATGTCAAAAAAACAGAAAGAAGAGATGCAAGAAAATCTTGAACGATTCAGTATCATCATGGATAGCATGACTGCACACGAGAAGAACGAACCCACTGTTCTCAAGCGTGAGAGAATCAAGAGGATTGCCCGAGGCTCTGGAACAACAGAAAAGGATGTGCGTGACCTTATCGCACAGTGGAAGCGCTCACGAAAGATGATGAAAGGTGTGAAGGGAAACCGCCGCCTCCGCAAGCAGATGAAACAGATGATGGGCGACATGGACGATGTCGACATGCCGATGTGAAGGTGATGGTCTGGCCCGTAGATTCGCTATCATAGGTCACCGCACCCCCAGCAGTGGTAAAATTAATCTCAATGATTTAGCAGGTGGAAGTGGCCGAATTGATGTTTTGTTGCGTGCAATAAACGCAGCCCTCTTTCTCTCTCATGGAATACGTAAGGATTCTGAAATCACCCTCCACCTGATGGGGGGCGAAGGCAGGCCTAGGAGAATCAAGTTTGATGGTTCAGTTCTATGGGGTGCCCATCCTGATGAAAGAGCACTTGCCGGACAAGTAAGTAAAGTCATACAAGAACCACTGCCAGCGATAGGACAGTGGTTAGAATTGCATCCTGGACTCTCCCATTCCGGAGGTAGTCTACAAACTACAATTGATGAATGGAAGAAATCAGAGGTTACCATGATTAAACTTGATTCAGATGCTCCAATGCTATGGGGGGACAATAATGAATCAATACCCCTAGACATAGGTTTCTTCCTTTCTGATGACCGGTCCTTTACTGATTCTGAATCGACAATTCTAGAAGAAATTTGTATTTCTCGTTCGTTAGGTGAAAATTGGATTCAAGGCCATATTGCTATTGGAATCGTTCATCATCAACTAGACAATGGATTCCCGCTCAACCTATGAAATAACGTTGATTTCATCATCAATCTATGATACCCAAGATGGCATTCCATTCTTGTTAATAGTTGATTTTAGCAATTTATCAGAGATTGAAAGAGGATGGCTTTGAGGCCATGTTCCAAGTGTCGAAACACTCGCCCTTCCCTGGCTCACACAGTGTGAATCTCCATGATCAAGCGGTTCGTCATCAATATATGACGAACCCAATTGAATCATCCACTGTGATTCTTCTTCTTCAACAATCTTGATGGGGTCTCGGTACCATCTCCCCCCCAAGTGTGTAGATGAATACTTACCATTCCAATCCACTGGAATATTGAGATTTAGATAGACATCCCCCCTAATCAGTGCATTTCTCAGTATATCTTCATCAGTAGAGCCAGATGCTTTACTGGATGTCCCATCTAATCTCCCTAAATTTTCAGGAACTATTGGAATAAAATTACACACCCTTCTGACCAATTCCAATGTCGATTCGATGGCTACCGAGTAATCTTCTGGCTCAAATGTGTCAATACTCGTTGCTATTGCTGGCAACCCACATGCTCCTGCCTGCCTTGCTCCACCAATTGTCCCAGAATGAAGTATATCTACAGACATGTTTGGTCCACGGTTGATTCCACTAATACAAAGGGCTGGCTTTGGAGTACCTTTCGGTAACCCACCCTCGAGTGCTGTCATGATACAATCTGCTGGAAAGCCAGATACATCGAAGATATGCATTTCAGGCCCCTCTCCACCCACTTTATAGATTTCAACTAAATCATCGCGGCGTCGTAATTTCAATAATTTATGTAAGGTGAGATGCATCGTTGAAGCCGATCTTTCACGGTCAGGTGCACATACAACGATTGGATAACCAGCTTCGTGTAAGCCCACAACAAGAGCTGCTAATCCAGAAGCCTCCACCCCATCATCATTGGTGATGAGTATTGTATGCTTCATGTCTCATTCCTCCGCTTCTGAATCAGTGACATTATCCCCACCTTCAGCCTGCCCTAGCGTCACCAATATGATACCTGCTATCAAGAACGCCCCCCCAATCCAAGTGTAAACACCCGGGATGCCTGTGGTATCAAGCAACCAGCCAATAACTGAACCCAATATAGGCTCAAACAATACCGCAACTGAAATGAAAATCGGGGGAAACCATCGTAGTACTCCATTTATCCCTGTATGGCCAATAATCCCCGGAACAAAAGCGAGGTAAGCAATTGCTGGTAACCAAAGAAGGTCACTCCACCCGAAAACTGATGTTTCAGAAGGTAGCAAACCAAAACTTCCATCTTCAATAACCACCGAAGATAGCGAGAGCAGAATTGATGCAATTAATGTAACAGGGAATGCGTAAATGAATAGGGGCATCCATCCCCGCAACACGCGGCCTGCCGAAAGATAACCCACAATAGCTACTGCACCAACAAATGCAGCCAAATCTCCTATCAAAGTTACATCTCCCTCATTTGTCACACCTAACAAAGTAATGCCAGCTCCAATGAATCCAACTAACGCACCACTTGCCTGTTTTTTTGTTATCCCTTTTCCTAACAAATAGAGGCCGGCTACTATCACAAGTGGGTGAGCAGTAACAAAGAGTAAACTGTGAGTCAGAGAGGTGTGGTCGAGAGACCAGACCCAACTACCGAAATGAATCCAAAGACATACCCCTGAGCCAACAATTGCAGCAACAACTTGCTTCTCTCCGAGTTTACTGAAAGTATCTGGAGAAGACTTCTTGAGGTTCAATAATTGAATGATGAAGGGGGGTAACAGTAGCAATGCAGTAGCCTGCAATCTCCACGAAGCACGCAATATCGGTGGAACTTCATCAATTAGTTGGAAGACTGCACCCGCACTGGAAACAGCCAACACAGAACAGGCTAGAACTAACCATGCAAAAGGTGGAGGTGGCTCATCTGCCACGACAATCATCCTAGTTCCGCTTCAAGCAGCTCATCCTTGGGTCCAATGATTCCTGCTTTACGGAATAATAGATAGATGGCTAAACCTAACATTACATTCATGCCTACAAAAGAGCCGAATCTAACATATGGATACCACGAAAGATCCCCAAGTACTTCATCACCCATTACAGGATTGCCATCCGCATCAAAAACAGGCATCCCACCATCCATTTGTGGTACTTCTTCACCAGTGGGTAACTCATCGACAACTGCGAAGACGGCACTCTCAACACCTAGGAAAGCCTCGCCGGTCAACATACCTGCGGCTAACATGAATGTCCCCAGCAACATGATTGCGCGGGTTTTCTCCGCCACCTTATTGCCTTCCTCCTCTCGAATTTTTTCGACCTTAGGTTTCAACCTCTTTGCCTCCCACCAATCGCGGAATCCACCTCCAATTAACATGGGGAATGTTGCCAAAGTAGGTAGATACATACCCAAACCGAATGAAGTACCCATTCCTGTCGCCCATTCGATGAAGCAACCTAGCAAAAACCCAAGCCCAAGTGCAGTCAGATTGCCTTCATTCTCAGCAAGCAGTATAGTGAATGTTGCAAATGCATTTGCTTGTGGAGCCAAAAGGTCAATCCTTCCTTCTGCAAGCATCTTTGAAAGAAAGATTGCAACACCGGCACCCAAGATAGCACCAGGTACAACTCCCATGATATTTCCCTTAGAAATATGATATGGTCTGTTTCCAATATAGAGGCTGTTTTTGTAGTCTCCAACGACTGTACCAGACATGGATATTGCTGAACCGAATACTGTCGTACCAACTAGACCCAGAAGGATTGCTTCCTCTTTGGTCAACCCGAAGAAATCACGGGTGTTAAGGAAGAGACCCAGAAGACCGAGAAGCACAATGAACGAGGTCCCGCTCACGGGCTCTATACCAGTCTCACCCATCACACGAACTGCTATTGCGCCAAGTAAGAATGTGGCAATACCTACTATGATTGCGAATAAGAGACTTGGAATTAGTGGAAAGCCACCAACTGTGAAGATGAATGTCATTGCCACGAAAGAAATCAGAATGAAGATTGGTAAGTGATACAATGGCCACTCATACCATCCTTTCCCTTCCATATATTCCGAGCCCTGTTCACCCTTGAACGCCTTGCTGATGTCGCCAAAAATGTTGACAAAAGTAGGGGCCATCTTAGCTAGACCTAGGAACCCACCTCCAAGAATTGCTCCTATTGCAATCACGCGGATTAGAGTGGAGTAAACTACCATCTGAACTACGGGGCTGTGAGGAACTGTCTCGGGGTTACCAATATCAGAGAGTGTGAAATAGTCCCCTAGGGCAGCAATGTAAACGGGAACATCAAGACCAACTGCTAGTGGAACTAGATAGAACCAAGCCACAAGTGTGCCAAGGTTGACGAGAATAGCCACCCTCAACCTCATGAACCAACCAATAGCAAATAGTGTTGGAGACATCTCAATACCCAGATAGGTGTACTCAAACGGATTGAATTTTTCGGAGTCATAGTGAGTGATTCCTTTTGATACACCCTCCCAAGTACCATGTTCTCCTTCAACAGTAGTGATTCCCGCAGGTTGATGGACAGCATGGTGGCTGAAAATTGAGGAAAGTGCTGTCCCTGCAAAAGAGAGTTTCTGAGCAACCACATCTGCAAACGAGGCGGCTACACCATCCAGATGACGCTTCCATGAAATTGGATAATCAATGAAGAACATGAACAACATTGTTGCAACTGTCGAAATTCCGACCGTTTTGAGTGAATCTTTTGCTTGCTCGGCAGCACCACTTGATACATCACAAGCGATATCAAGCAATACTAAGGTGGCCTCAAAACCAGGCATAGGTAAAGGATCTTCAACTAGCCACACACGTCTGAAAATAATGAAGTACATCACACCTAGGAATCCAGCAAACATTGAGGCTATGATACCTATGAAGGCAAGTTGAAAAGTATCAACTGAACTTATCAGATGGCCACCTTGGACCTCATATGCGGGACTACTGGCCAACAGAAAGATAGCAGGGAAAGTGAATATGAATCCCGTAGAGGCATGAGTAGCGCCCGTGGTGGCACTGGTGGCGATATTAACTTCTGATGGCGACCAGCGCAGAGCCATGCCGAGAAGATAGGCGATATACCATGCGGCTGATACTGCAAGACCGATTTTGAGGCCAATATATGCTGTCACGCCGCTGAAAACAGCACCGATTAAAATGCCTATCAGAACTTTTCCAAGTGACCAATGGCTTACTTCAAAGGCATCTTCAAGATTCTTTTCTTCGAGGTACTGCTCTAGCACACCAGTATTGAGATTCTTGTACATCTCCTGATCCAGCCAAGTGAGACTGCCATCCTCAATCGCCTTCAATCCCTCCGCTGTGACTGGCTGACGATAGGCTGAGCGTTTGACTCCCATGCTATCACCGCCCTCCGTGGGACAAGTGGTTGACACCCACCCACTTCAAATTAATTCCTCTTTGTCCGGGAGTAAATCAATGGTCACGAATAATCTTGTATCGGCCCAAGGCTTCCATCCACATTATCTCCTTTCCAGACTCTAAACTAAGTCCATCCTCAAGTGGAAGCACCATCATTTCGTATGTCTTGGCATCCATGGCATGAACTTCACTTCCTTGTATATGGGTGATTGTTGCAGAGCCCTTCTCAATAATTGGCACCGTGATTTTGTCAGTTACTGTGCCGACATGGCTCTTCTTCTGACCTGAAAATATGTCCTCTAACTCAAGACGGGCCTTGGCGCTGCCGTGCTTACCGGGTTTAGATTTAGATATCCTCAATATCTTGTATGCATTATCGTCTACGGTGCAATAACGCCCGACCTTTAAAGTGCGAATCTCCACCTTTTCCGTGCCTACCATGTCTAACCCAACCTATACCCCGAAGTGGCCTCTTATCATAGTTGCCTAATTACACTATAACAAGAGAGTTGAAATTTCAATAAAACTTTTTGGAGGCGAATGATGTATCAGTTGTAATTGTAGAATCCCTCGCCGCTTTTTCGACCAAGTTTTCCTTCTGCAACCATTTCTTCAAGTAATTTTGCAGGTGTATACTTGTCATCACCAAAACCTTCGTGCAAGACATTCATTATGTGAAGAACAGTATCCAGTCCAATCAAGTCTGAAAGTGCTAGAGGGCCAATTGGATGATTCATTCCAAGTTTCATTATCCCATCGATTGCTGCGGGTTCAGCTATTCCCTCCTGCAATGCGAGTATTGCCTCATTCAACATAGGACAAAGAAGTCTGTTAGATATGAAGCCAGGGGAATCTTTGCAGCAGAGAGCTACTTTACCCATTTTTTCTGCCGCTTCAACAACTGCAGATGTAACTTCATCATCTGTATCTGAACCCGTAATTACTTCAACCAACTTCATGATTGGAACTGGATTCATGAAATGCATTCCTATGACCAAATTTGGACGACTTGTTGCATTTGCAATCTCATCGATACTGATACTGCTAGTGTTACTCGCTAGAATTGCTCCTTCTTTGCAGATGTTATCCAATTCCATAAATGCAGAAAATTTCAAATCTGGAATCTCGGGAATGGCCTCGATTACTAGATCTGCTGTTGCCGCTGCAGATTTTTCAGTAGATATTGAGATATTTGCTCGAGCTGCATCTGAATCTGCTTGACTCATTCTCTCCTTGGAAACAAGTTTGCCAAGTGAACCCTCGATTGTAGCCAAACCGTGCTCAACAAATTCTTGTTTGATATCAATCATAGTAACTTCATACCCAGCACATGCAGCAACTTGGGTGATTCCATTTCCCATCTGCCCTGCACCCAATACAGCGATTCGCTCTATCTCCATGCCCCGTCGATAGTGGACCCGTTGATAGCGGTTCGCATCACTGCTGCCATTCGACCCATGCGCCGGAATCGTCGCGTTGCCACCATGAATCGCTTTCCTCTGGCCACTCAAGCCATTCAACACCATCATCATCAACATCACCTTGCAATTCCCAATGAGGCAATTCATCTGCAACTTGTTCATCGAGCCACTCATCGGCTGCTTCATCTACGACATCTAGAGCTTGTTCAAGTCGAGATGATGGCCGCTTTTTCATGGCTCCTCTACCCCCCTTAGGCTTTTGTTGCTTCAACATAACCGCCATCACCAATCCACCAAGTCCTAACATCATTATTACAACGATTACTATGAGTGCTGGGGGAATTCCCGATGATGATGAGCCGCCTGTGTTATTTAGTACAAACGTTGACTCTTTTTCTGGACAACCGGGATCAGGGAATGAGTTTTCTGAGGCAACCATGGGACATTTATCACCCATCCTAGCACCCAAGACATATTTTCCAGGCCATCCGCTCTCGCGTGACGCTGTCCAAACTGGATTGTCGTAATTATCATAGTAACCATCACGATCGTAATCTGACCACTGAGTAGGCTCTACCTTCCATGCATCAGCACCTTCATTCACTCCCCAACCAAATTCGGGGTCACTGTAACCATCCCCATCTGAGTCGAGACAACCCTTCCTATCAGATGTTGAGTTGCCAAATGTAGTTGGACAATTATCCCCATTTGTACCATTTGGATTATCACCGAAACCATCGCCATCACTATCTGCAGATTGAGTTGGCTCATTTTTGAACACCCCATTGGGACCATCATTGGGATTGAACACTCCATCTAGGTCGTCATCACTCTCTTCTTCAGAGCAACCATTGACTCGTACCCACATCGCTTGACTCATTGGAGTCGAGGGGCATAAATCTACGCTGTCCATGATACCATCAGAATCAGAATCTCTCTCGGATGGACCGCATCCATTGTTATCCACATCTTCAATCTCAGAGAAGGGTGTCTCCATACATTGATCTGGCGTGGCACCCTCCCAGTTGTCCCCGAAGCCATCGCCATCAAAATCAGTCCACTGAGTGATTTCGTTGGGGAATAAGTCGACTGCATCAGACCAGCCATCGTAGTCGGCATCAGGGCAACCCAATGAATCCATACTTGAAGTCCCGGGCTGATTAGGGCAATCATCACTACTCATGCCTTCGGGGTTGTCACCAAAACCATCTCCATCAGTATCAGACCATTGAGTCGAGTCCTGTATGAAAGCATCACCACTCTGATTAACCCTCAAGCCATTTCCATCGAGAGAAAATGAGTAATTATCGCCATATCCGTCATCATCAGTATCAATCCATTGCTTAGAGTCCTGTGGGAACTCGTCAGCACCTTGTGAGATGTCCCACCCACTATCAGTGTTAGACCAGCCATCTCCATCAGTATCAGGGCATCCAAGTCTGTCATTAGAGGAATTTCCTGCTACACTAGGACAATCATCCGCGTTGGCCCCTGTGGAATTGTCACCGTAGCCATCACCATCACCATCTGCCCACTGGCTAGGCTCAGTTGGAAAGTCATCGGACAAATCCATCCAACCGTCGCCATCTGTATCAAGACAACCCACTTGTGGCCAAAGAGAAGTACCCGATTCATTGACACAATCATCCTCATTGTTGTAATATCCATCGCCATCATCATCTAACTGATGCTGAGCACAACCATTCTCATCGACTGATTCGCCCAACCAAGTATCTGGACAGTGGTCTTTTCCATCCCATATTCCATCGCCATCTGCATCAGGCAGAAGATATGTTGCATCGATACCAATTCTCTCCCAAGATTGTACTCGAGCTAAAACACTCAGGCGGACAAATCCCATAGCATCCCATTCATCTTGGCCATCATCAGTTAACAACCAATCCAATAGAGAGAATTTGTCATCCAACTCGGCATAATTGATAATTAATTTGTAATCAGATTGTGCGGGATAAATCCCAAGTGAACTATTGTTGTATGAAGGTTGCACTGCAATCCCTCCAGCAGCAACGTGGTCCTTGGCACTATGAGTCCAATTGTCGGCAATTGGAACTACCCATAGATTAGAATTATTGTCAACGACCCGCATCTCAGTAAAACCAAGTGCCTCGTCATTTTGTTCGACTGCATAAATAATGTCTGAGCGTGTTTCTTCTTGGAATCGGTAGCGGGCACCTGTGCTGACGTAGAAGTTCTCATCAAATTGGCAACCTGCACAGGTGAAAAGTTGCTCAGCCATCGTCGGTACAGAACGGTTGTCCCATCTACCAAAAACGTGTAATCCTTCATTTGGACAAGAGGGATCCAAATCAACCCATTCCTTCTCACCATTGCCATCATCGTTGGGTGCAATGCTTGTCAAATCCATAGCAGGGGCCCACCCCGGCAGGGTAAGTGTAGAAACACTTGCTCCCGAGAAAATCCACCTTAGTTGCCCCATGGAAAGGCCACCCATGGTTTTCAGGCACGCCTCAGCAGCACCGCCTGCTTGGACAAAGAATGATGCCGGCATCCGACCAATTGGAACCTCTAGCAATTGTCTGCTAGTTGATGTGCAATTGAGCATACCGGAAGTAGAATAGTTTGCTATGGGTGAAGCGAATTGGTGTGCGGTACTGAAATTGACACCAATTCTATTTCCTGTGTTTCCGTTACAGAGTTCTTGTGTCATTTGATTAAGAGTAGCATTGTATTGTGCAAGAGGCCTGCCATCGCCAACCCAGTTACTACGCCATCTATTTTCCATTAACTGGGATGTGACATCACCCCTCAACTGTAAGAAGCCCTCTGGGAGAATGTAAACTGTTGCTCGACCTCGCTTCTGAGCAAGTCCAATTTTTTGGCTATCGGGAGACCACTGTACAGCTCTAACACCGCGGCTGTTACTGCTGCTACCAAAATTACCAAATTTAGCAATATAGGAGTAGTTAGAGAGATTTCCTTGAACGTTATCGGGGCTCAAATAGATGCGAGCCTCATCATCATCACCGGCAACAACGAAGAATGCGCCGTCGGGGGAGAACGAAATTGAATAGACGTCGCGAGAACTATCGGCGAATCCTATGAGGTGCGAAGCGTTTGTGACATTGTAGATATTGACCCGATTGTCGAATCCGCCAGTCAGCAACCAGCGGCCATCTGGGCTGAATGTAGTGCCAAGAGCATAGTCGCCAGTATGATTGTCGAATTCCATGTATTTTGTACCGTTGTTAGTCCAGAATACTTTCAGTTCTCCGCCAGCTGCCAAGCCTGCGATCAAACGACCATCAGGACTGGCATCAATGCTCCAAATAGTATCACCTGGTTCAAATGAATAATTCCTCACCATGGTCCAGTTATTATTAGCAGAGAATTGGCGGAGTTCACCTTCCCCGCCACCGGTGAACAGATAAGAGCCGTTGGATGACCAAGTTACGCTAGGAACGTCATCATTGTGTGCACTACTCAGATTAGCTATAACAGAGGCAGATTTGTTTGCCCAGTTCATCTGCAATACAACAATTTGGGCAAGATTCTTGTTATCGTAGTAGTAAGCACCTGCTGCTAGAAGGGAGCCATCTGGTGAGAACTCTAATGACCTAACATACTCGTCAGGGAATGAGTACAACGTTGAAATAGTCAATCCATTCGCCGTATAGAGATTAACATCGCTTCCACCGCCCACCACCAAATGAATAGAATCAGGAGCCCATGACACTGCTCGAGAACTACCATCACCAGCATATAACGACCTCATTGAATCGTCCCAGCTACTGAGTTGTGGGTTTGCGAAATCCGGGGCCCCATTACCATCAATATCAGGGCAACCAGAATAACCAGTAGTACTATTTCCCCATGCAAATGGACAATCATCTAACGTGTCGTCAATACCATCGTTGTCACCATCTAATGCAGAAACTATTGCTGTATTGAAAATGGTTGTTATAAGAAAAAGCGAGGCGATGAATAGAGATGTCCTAACGCCTCCCATGAAATACCCTCTAATTCTCATCGTTTGATGTTTTTGTTTTATTGAGTCCTCTATCTTTTACTTTTTGAAGGAGGGTTGCATCCGCGATTGCCACTTCGTCATCACTTGAGGGAGGAGCACCAATTGGTCCGTGACTTGATGGCATTGATAGGTCTTCGAGGTCACTATCCGCATCTACATCCTCTAGTTCATCAATAAATAATTCTGGGTCCATAGGCGTGGGTAGTTGTCCCTTCCACTGACCTGTTCTCGATCTATGCATTTTTCTAATCATAATTATTGCTCCAAGCAATAGCAATAACAACAAAATATTCGGGATAGAGCCAATTGTTGATACTTTAACAGAAAAGGCTGAGGGCTTAGAAACTAACAACTCTTCTAGATTTACTGCCTGCATATTGCCAGCAGCATCGCTAACCACAAGTTCTGCACCCCATAAGCCTGGCCGACCCGATTCTGCGAAATCAACAGTAATGGAATCTGAATCAGGAACTCCGCCGATTTTAGTAGTTATCAACTCGCCGTCCAGTTTTACAGTAATTGTCCAATATGTTGCATCCGAATCTAGGAAACTAGCCCTCAATTCTAGATGGCAAGAGGCAACGGGTTCGGGATTAAATATAGTTTGAACTGGCTCGGAATCACAATCTGCATTGACCCAAGCCAAACTTGCTCTAGGGGCTTGTCTGTCAACCGTGATTTGTCGCACTACAGTTGCCATGTTACCAGCTAAATCCCTGCTTTTCACGGTAATCGCTTCAATGCCTTCATGCTCAGTAAAATGAACAATAATAGAAAACATACCTTCCAAATCACAAATCACCTGATATGAAGAGCCATCAGACAAAACAATATCTACGGTCAATCCGGCATCGCATTCGCCAGTCACATTATATTCCCAAAGTGGCGTATGTATTCCCTCTTCAGGTGAAATAATCGTCAAGTTTGGAGCACGGCTATCTAATAACACATCTAACTCGAATAAGAACATTCTCTCAAGTGCCTCCACTTCAAATCTAATCAGATTTTCACCCTCAGTGAGATGAATTGGGATAGTCAAATTCCCGCTAGAGAGTTCTGAACCATTTTGGATTACCCAATTCTCCCCATCCCATAATTGTGATGACCAACCTTGAGAGGGACCTAAATGGAGGTCGGCAAAAACTGTGCTGGAATTGACAATACCGTTATTCCAATCGGCGCTCAACTTAGGCACATAGGCATCTGGATTAAGATAGATATCAATACAACTTGTGGCGATGTTTGGGTCTGGCCCAAGAGTTAAATCAGTGGCCAATAAACAAAATTCGTGCCAACCGGTTTCATCTAAAGAAATGCTATTTGAAAACTGTAAATCACCGGCTGGAAAATCTGCGACAATCATACTATCTAGAAGTAATGATGTTATTGCTAATTCAGACAAATTCCAACTCAAATCAACAGCATGGTCCCAAATAGTTGCGTTCTGAACAGGCCAATTCCAAGTCACTTCGGGAGCAGCCCTATCTAGATTCAGGGTGAAGTTTTCCCAACCCCAATTGCCAGCCCAGTCTAGAGTTTCAACAAATATCTGCCAATTTCCATCGGGCATACCCGAATGGTTAATCTCTACGGCAAACGGTAGATGAATGTTTGGAGGAGGAGATGGAACTCCTGCACGGAGGTTTTCCGAGGCGCTCACCGGCCAAGGTGTGTTATCTTTCACAGAACAGGATGAAGTCCATTCAACACCGCCCTCATCAATTAAGTAAGCACATACTTGCTTAGTATCGAAATAAGAATATATGTCCATAATCAATGGTGTCATTTTCGCATTCAAACTTTCAAGGTTAGTCAGGGTATTTATTTGCCAATCACCATCATCAGAGTTACCTGAAAAACCACGCAATACAATCTGTTTTTCAGCAGCTAAATTGTGCGCACCCCATCCATCGTAAACAACTTCAAGATTACGATTAAACCAATTTCCGGCAGGATCTCGGGCTACTATATTGAAGACATTCAAGTCAATCCAGTCCCATGTTGATGAGTTGTCTGGATCTCCACCCACATTGGCCCAATAAGTCGGATGCAGTGTTAATTGTGTTTCAGCAAATCCTGTTTCATTGAGTTGTAGGATTGTACCATTCAACCATAATTCTGCTTCAGGGTCAGTCTGAACTGTAATTGGCATCTGTGAATTATTTGAGAGGAAATTCCAATCATAGATGAGAAGGGGGGGTGCCATGTCATCATATTCAATCATCAAATTGGATGTATTTTTTCTTCCAGCAACGTCTGTCAATTCTGCCGAAAAGGCCCTCCAGCCATTGTCTTCAGGTAAAGAAAGGTTCAGCCATGCGGAACGGAAAGTGTCATCGATGAAAGGGGCAGTGGAATTCTCTACTTGAGATGGAACATAACTCCATGAGTCGGTAACAACCAACTGGTCAATTGATACCCCATCCTCTTCAGGCCAAAGATTGATTGTGTATCGACCTGGAGAATTCACATCAAACTGTACCTGAGTCGTCTGGACCCCATCCCATGCCATATTTGACCACTGCCAACTGCCGAAAGTCGGCGTATGTATGCCACCGCCACTCAGTGGTGTACCATCAATACCAAGGAAAACGGAACTACCATTTTCATCAGTTGCATTGATACGGAGCCAAACATAGTATGTGCCGTTAGTTTCAAAATCTATAGAATAATCTAGGCGGGGGCCATCGTCCACATTATTTGCAGACCAGCCCACATCGCTATCGGTAACCAGATAAGTATGGTCACCGGCTGCTAAACTCGTCAATTCTAACCAATCTGGTGCTGATGCTGAATTCTTTTCTTCTATCGAGGTCGGCTCTTCAACTTCAATAGCCAAGAAGCCGCCTTTTACTGAATAATGTGGCCCTGATGATTCGTTAACCGCTTCATTCCAATGTTGCCAAGAGTATGCATGATCAACCACAGACCCATCCCTTTCTGACTGAACCTCAAGAGTGAATGATGCATTATCCCAATCTACTGGTGAAGAGGTGTTAACCTTCAAATCGGAAAGATTGAAGCCACCACCGAAATCATGTGCTGACAATGTAATAGGGATTGAATGATTGGTTCTAGTCAAATTCAATGGCGTTTCAAACTCTAGCATGGGAGGTAATTCTTGAAGCATATAGTCGTAATCCAACCTAATTGAACCACCAGATGCTAGATTAACTACAAGAAATCCTTGCCATATCCCTGGTGCTTCAGGCATTAGATAACTAATATTGACATCAAATGCACTAACAGGCAAGTATCCACCAAGTGCGCTACTACCATTGGGGAATCTCTGAAGGATTTCACTATTGTTCAAAGTGCTGATATTGTTCACTGAAAGCGCAGCACCTGCAATAATAGTCTGCCTAAACCAGAATGAAGCTGAGCCATTTGGAACATCATAACCGTGTACCACAGCCCACCAAGTGCCATCATCTGGCGCCTCAATTTTTACTTCCTCATCAGCATTCCAATTTCCACTGGTAGCTATCTGCTCACTACCCCAATTGATTATTCCATTACCATTCTTGTCACGATACAATGCCAAGTCTAGATCTGTCCTAGGGGCTAAAGAATCGATTTCAATACGCAACATTTCAGCATCTTGAACTTCAAATTGATGGGCATAACCTGATGAGGCCCAATCTCCAGGAGTATCCTGTGTGGCAGTCTCACTTGGCAATAAATTTGGCTGAGTCCAACCAAACCCTTCAACGGAGGACACATCCAAAGGTAAGGTGCCACCAATGGTTACTATTTCTTCACCCTCGGCTTCAGACCAATCAACGACATTCTTAGATAGAGTCCCGTTTATTGAATTGACTAGCCCCACGCTGATGTTTAGTGGATTGTCATTAGTGTTGACTCCATGCATGGCCGAATGGAGCATCATCTGTTTCATCCCAGATGTGGCTTCCGCCACCAATACCTCATGACTACCCCCCGTAGATGTTTGCCACCCGTATTTTCCTGAACCCGCATCCATGTTCTTGGATGATACCTCTGGAATGAGATTATACTGCCCATATGCGGTGGGGTCCTCTAAAGAGTAAGGATGTCCATACTCAGACATCCAATGTACATCCACATCTGTCAAATTGTTATCAGGCCAATCGACATCGATGACAATAGCACCATTTCCTGAAAGGTTGTAAGGCCAATCAAATGTCAGGAATTTCCAATCACCTGATTCGGATCTCCAACCCCAACGTTGCGCGCCCTGTAACCATGTTTCAGAATATAGGGATTGGTTGCTCAAGTTACCATCTAAAGGTTTTGGAAGCAAATTTATCGGGCCATCTGAAGCAACGTTGACAATAACTGGTAGTGACCATTCGTGGGAGGTGTTGTTAGACTTAAATTGGAATCTTACCTGCTCCTGTCTCAATCCAGGAATTGCATCCATCGGCACTGAAACGCGGCAATTCACATGCAATGTACCGTTTGCAGGAATCGTCCCATTACCTAGGCACGGTGTAAGCCATGATGAGTTGTTGTAGTGGCCAAATCCTGTCCAATCGATTTCTATGGGTATGGGGTCCATCAAATCCGTTCGAATGTTCTTCCTGTAAACTCCAATTAGTATGCCATCCCCTTCTCTTTCGGTTGGAAGTCCCAATCGAGCCTCTACCTGCCCAGAGATATAGGAATGCTTGCTGACCATTGAGTATTCACTACCACTCTCCATTTCGCCAGAATCTACGAGAGAATTGTTGTTTGCATCAGTCCACCACTTTCCATCCCCATCATCATCATGCCAGCGCATCAATTCAACATGGACTTGATTCTCTTCTGCAAGGTCTTGATTATCATCAAATCCACTTCCAGCAAGAACTGCCCTAGCGCGAATCAAACTTGTCCCATTAGGTAGTGTATGATTGGCATCTCCTTTGATATGAACAGGAATTAAAATATCAGGCCTATCACCTTGATAGCCATCCCAACCGAGTGATGTAGAGGAATTCCAAATTTGAGAATGATGGACTGTTGGTTGCATCGTAGCCCCATCCCATGTTACGTCAACTGGCTCATCACCCGTTCCGTTCACGGTGAAATTTGCCCAACTTATCTGCCCCGGTAGTAGAATGTTTGCGTTTGCCTCTCTATGGACCCCATGATTTGTACCGGCCATCCATGAAGCAGGAGCCACCCAAGCGGAGCCATTTTCCCCTATTATGGTCTTCACTGCCCGGCTAACATTGAACCAGCCGCCACCTTGCACCAATGGATCATAGCCGCGGTCATCAGCAGTTGACATCAACATATCACGCACGGTTTGAGAGTCTGGCCACACTCCATGTTCCTGCATCCAAGCATCATAGATGAGAGCGACCAATCCCGCTGCAACCGGTGTAGCTAGAGATGTACCTGCCCAAGTTGTTGTGGCTGAATTTGCGTTATTAACCTCATTCAGGGTGACATCCCCTGTGGCTGACCAACCAACAGCAACGATATCAGGGTCAAGACGACTTACTGCATTGGGGCCCCTGTTCGACCATGATGATGAATCACCCCAAGTACCACCATGAGATTGCCCAATTTGTGAAGAAAAGGCACCAACTGAAATGATACCATGTGCTCCGCCTGGTGACACTGCAGTACCATAACCATGACCACCATTACCCATGGCTACTAGGAAGGACGTTTCAGGGGAATGAACTCTCGTTAACCAATCAAGGTAGATTGACATCTGATCAGTGCCATCATTGTGAACATTAGACCAACCAAAAGAGAATGAGCCAATCTGTGCTTCATCGCCACTACCAGTTTGACCATCATATCCCTCTGCGAGGAATCGCCACGCATCTAGGAATGAGCCACCCCCGTAGAAATCAGCGACAGAAATTAATTCTGAATTTGGCGCCATCCCTTTCACTTTGCCATTGTTTACTACGGCTTGTGCTGCAACGGCAGAAGCGCAAAGTGTGCCATGGTTACCACCGGGGTCATTGCGGTCGTTAATCATGAACAATGTTAGATTTCCAGCACCAGCGATGCGGTTTTGGAATCCAGCACGGGAAGAATAGGGGGCGCCATAGGGCACACCATTGACGCCATCACTTATCCAATAAAGAAGGCCAGCTGAGATATCCCAAAGTCCGTCAGCATCTGTGTCCAATCCCGCAGTTTCATTTCCTCGACGCATTGCAATCTCATCGCTGAAATTACCATCACGGTCAATGTCGACATAAACCGTTTCATAGATGCCTTGTGTCATATCATCGACAACCAATACATCAACCTCGCCGCCAACTTTCGATACTAACTTGGAATCTGGGTGAAATCCGTGATGATAAGTGCCAGACAGTGAAGGATTAATCCCGCTGATATTGAAGCCCGTGTTATCCAACAGATTATCAGAATTAGAATCGTTATCTAAGTTCGAGGTGTCAGAATACCACGAACCACCGTTGGTAGGGTATGCATCACCATCTTTTAGCCAGATATCTACAGACCTAGGGTCCCACATGATTGGCCAGCCATCGTACGAATTGTTGGCATCATCTACCCTCGCTTGAGTACCATTCAAATCGGGATGTGCAAAATCAATACCCGAATCAACAATCGCTACTTTGACTCCAGAACCATTTACTCCATCTAACCAAGCATCTACAGCTCCATGAAGTTCCCCCGAGCGAACAGAGGATGATTCCGGTGGCGAACTTGCAAAGGCTTCTGGGGCCCCAGGATCCTCGAAAATTGACATGACTCCCGAAACTCCGAGTAACTTGGGTACCACTTGGGCAGGGAGGCTCAACCTCCTATGTTCAACCTCTCCTGAAGATTGAGGAAGTGAAACTAGAATTTGGCCAGATGAAGCGGGTGCCTGTTTCTTTTCAAATCCATTTGCCCTCTGCCAATCAGCGAGAGAGGCCAAATCCCTAGTTATAACGTAAACTGAGACTAATTCCTCACCACGTTGCCACCATTCAATAGCCGGAGGTAATAGAGTTGCATTGGCATAAAAAAGATTTTCTGGCTCATCATTAGTACTAATTAGAACTGTATTTTGTGCATTGTGGGCGTGATTGGTGAATGTTGAGGACCAAGGAGTCAGCAGCATGATGACAAAAATTGTAATTGTCCTTCCAGCCGCAGTTGAAAGACGCATTGCGCTGGGATTCATAACGAGCCCTTGAAGGGCTCGCACCAATGATTAGATATTATTATAGATTATTCAAGCGTCAAAGTCAAAACCCACCACCGCCCGCCTAGGCTTGCTAGTTCCGTAGTGTAGTGGTCCATCATCTCTGGTTTTGGTCCAGGGGACGCAGGTTCGACTCCTGCCGGGACTACCAAAATACACTATTTTGAGTATTTCTTTATGTTAACTCAGCATGACTCTTGCTAGTACCGGGATTTGAACCCGGGTCGAAGCCTCGAGAGGGCTCCATGATGGGCCGAACTACACCATACCAGCAGGCAAGCCGCCGTCAATCACTCGGTATATCAACGAAGTGGTAATGAAGGTAATTAAGACTGATTCACTTTAACCTTGATAATCTCTTCAGTACTACGTTTCATGTTCACTTTCAGCCACCCCCCTCCATTGTTGGTTGATATACCCCCGCACCCTAGTTCCACCCATGCAAAAAAGCATAATCAACGAACAAATAATACAGGCTGAAATAGTGGTTGAAACACCTTTCCGAAGCCTGCGAACAAGTGGACATGTGAAAACCCAAACCAGTCACGGATTGGTTCGCCTCACTTCATCAAGTGGGCGTTTACCAACTGTGACTCTCACACCTGTCCGTGAAAATCGACCTGGGCGGCCACAGTGGCGAACTCTGCGTCAGCGTGCAAAAACCACAACAACGGCGGGGGTATCAGCATGAGTAGAACAAAGAGATTAAGAAAAGCTGTCGCAGAATATCTTGAGAAAAATGGACGTTCTAACACAGTGGATATTTTCGACCACCTCAATGACCGATTCTCTTGGGGCGCTACCATGAACCAAGTAGGTAATATTCTAGCTAAAGACCTCCGCTTCCAAAAAGTTGGGCACGTTAGGGATTTCTTCCGCGGTGGACGTTACACAGTATGTATCTGGGATTTAACTACCAACCAAAGTGGCGACTCAACAGCGCAGGCATGAAGAGCCAAGCGCGACACGAACTACTTCGATGGCGGCTCGAGACTGGTGGACCCTCGCTAGAGGAGTTAACATCTTGATGGGTATCGTCACAGTTCCAGTTGGAGCCATGATCGTGGGTGCAGCAGGACAAGATGATGTTGCAATTCCAATCATATTACACACAATGAGTGTCGGATTTTTCATGGCTGGATGGAATGCCCTCAATGATTTGAAGGATATTAATGCTGATCGAATCAACCGCCCCAACCGGCCACTCCCCTCAGGAGCCATCACTGAGAATCATGCTGCCAAATTTGCATGGGTTACAATGATATTGTCGGCATTGATGCTTTTTGCCATTATTTTCCATGCTGAACAAAATATAGGACATCTAGAATGGTTGGATTCTGTAGCAATTTGGCTCGTCGCACTCTTCTTGATGTGTGCCTATGAATTTGATGGAATACCCTTCAAAATATGCCTTAAGAAAAGTGGATTGTGGGGCAATCTTTCTGTTTCAGGACTCATTGCTGTTGTAATTGTATTTGGTGCCTCAGCAGTTGGGCATGGCACTGATCTACTTCCTTGGTTTGTTGCGTTATGCGCCATGATGATTGGCACTGCTCGCGAAATCATCAAGGATGTTGAAGACATGGAGGGTGATTCTGAACGCAACACACTGCCAATGAAAATTGGCGCTGAAAAAGCAAGGGTTACAGCATGGATTTGTGCTTTTATTGGATTTATCAGTATGTGGCTACCATTTGTCTTTGAAGAGTTTCAAAGAGCCTATGTTGCATTTCTCACTCCTGCAATGTTTTACTTATTGATGTCAAAGGTCCCAATGGCTAAAGGTGATGACACAAAAGCTTCCAAAATACTGAAAAGAGCACTACTCTTTGGTCTTCTAGGATTCACTACTTGTGGAATATTACCTATTCTATGAATTATGAATCAATCGAATTCTAGTAACTCTGCATAGGTTTCCCAAGCTTCCCTGTCCACCAAGTAAGTCAATAATGACATCTGAGCCCACATCCTATTCTCAGCCTGATCAAATACTACGGAATTTGAACTATCCATAACTGAATCCGTCACTTCTTCACCTCTATGAGCGGGTAAACAATGCATGAAAATATAATCATCTTTGGCATGAGAAATTAATTCATCATTAATTTGGAAGCCTTCAAAATCAGCCATTTTATCGGCCATGTCTTCCTCACCCATCGAGATGAATACATCCGTATAAATCACATCTGCATCGGTAACCGCCTCCACAGGGTCGTTCGTAGCAGTCAAGGTTGAACCGCTTTTCTCGGCAAAAGCAGTGGCGCGTTCTACAACCATAGAATCCGGCTCATATCCTTTTGGAACTGCCCAATGAACATCGCAACCAAGAATAGTGCCAGCCAACATCAAATCATGAAGAACATTGTTGCCATCACCCACCCAAGCAATTTTGATTCCATTCACCTCATCAAATTTCTCTTTAATTGTCATCAAATCTGCAGCGGCTTGACATGGATGGTGTTTGTCGGAAAGTGCATTTATCACAGGAACCGTTGATTTATCTGCAAGTTCTACCACATCTGCGTGACTAAAACAACGGTAGGTAATTCCTCCAAGGTAGCGGGAAAGAACCTGCGCAGTATCTCCAACTGTTTCTGATTTACCAAGTTGAATGTCGCCTTTCAATAGTGTTAGAGGGTAGCCACCCAACTTGTTTATTCCGACCTCAAAAGAAACCCTAGTTCTCGTGCTTGGCTTCTCATAGATTGAGCCAATAGTAATTCCATCCAGTGGTGTAAAAGCAGGTGCAACATCTAGGTCTCCTTTGAAGGTGATTGCCCAATCTAATATCTCTTCAAAATCGTCTGCTAAATCATCAATTGACAACAAATGCACCATTAATCATTCCACCCATCTCTCTCAAAGCCTACGTCTTCTGCAAAACCATCTCTAGTGTCAGCCATTCCACCAAATAGATTCTGAGCGAAAGAAAGGATATCAGCTAAGCCATCCTCTTCTTCACTTGAAAGTGGAATCAAGCCCGGCTGAATCTGAGAATGTCGCATCATCCTCAATTGCCCTATTGCGAACTCTGTCCTCTGGCCGCCAGCCTCATCGTAGAGTGCCGCTTCCAAAGTATCCAATCTTTCTCCCCATTCAAGTATTCTTTCAAGAACTTCGTCCTCAAGTAAATCTGCCTTGGATAGGAAATTTGCAGTAGGCAAACCCAATCTAAAGTGAACTATGTTCGACAATAACATCTGTGAAACAAATCCAGAAGGTGATTGTGATAGCATTGGGTCAAAGAGAAAGATTAGTGCTGCCCTTCCCTGACCCAACACCTCAACAAAATGACTCGATGCTTCTCGGAATGCAAACAATTCAACTTGGCCGGGCGTATCAATAACTAGTAAATCTCCAGAAAGACCATCTAGTTCTGCTTGAATTTCATGTGCTTGTGCGGCAACCAAATCAGCCGCAAGAATTTGTGCTCCATTAGGACCGAGATCATATTCATCCATTACTTCAGAAAGAGAAACGATATCTCTGACATCAAATTCGGGGTCGTAATGAACTCTTTCTGCACCAGGATCAAGATTGATTGTCAACGCATCTACTTCAATAAAACGGGCCCATCTTTGGAATGCCGTAACTAGTGTACTCTTACCCGCACCTGCTGTTCCAACTACGAATAAAACGGGGGGGGCTGTGGTATCTCCTGAGGTCATGTAATGTTTGCCTCTTGGCGGGGGTTTTTCAAGCATTCGACAATATAATCAAAATTCCCCCCTGCAGCGCCAATCGTAAAATTTCGGCCTGTACTTGACAATAGTTATAGAAGAAGACTCGTTGGCGAGGCTTACCCCTATTATGGAGAGACTTGCAATGACCGATGAAGAAAGTAACAGCCCACCCCCCCCGCCACCCGGAATGGCCCCACCAATGGATGCACCACCACCTCCACCTATGGCTGAAGCACCTCCACCTCCACCTATGGATGAAGCACCACTACCTCCACCAATGGATGCACCTCCACCTCCACCAATGGATGAAGCACCTCCACCTCCACCTATGGATGAAGCACCACTACCTCCACCAATGGATGCACCTCCACCTCCACCTATGGATGAAGCACCACTATCTCCACCAATGGATGCACCTCCACCTCCACCTATGGATGAAGCACCTCCACCTCCACCTATGGATGCACCACCACCTCCACCAATGGATGAAGCACCTCCACCTCCACCTATGGATGAAGCACCACTACCTCCACCAATGGATGCACCTCCACCTCCACCAATGGAT